>Ga0209429_10000100_pt1 | contig 57056 bp, 50 predicted proteins | sample BarGraNGADG00212_3_FD_184493 | JGI IMG/M metagenome (GOLD analysis project Ga0209429, IMG submission 184493) | Arctic peat soil microbial communities from Barrow, Alaska - Barrow Graham LP Ref core NGADG0004-212 (SPAdes) (version 2) | ecosystem: Environmental > Terrestrial > Soil > Wetlands >... | reverse complement strand
GCAATATCCATATACGTATAAACGGCTCAACCCGTCAGCTGAATACGCGGGCCGCCCAGTTTCTTTGCTTCCTATGGCCTGGAAGCCCATCTGCCAAAGATCACATATACTGATAAAACGATCAATGGCCCGAGCCATGCTATCCTGCTGCAATATCTCATCAAAAGACAGGAATAAGGGCTGTTGTCGATTGATGTTCTCCGTTCGCTCCATACGCTCACCGCCATCATCATTTGATGATTGATTATACCATGAATGGCGTATCTTGTTAATGAAAACATGGGGTTTCGTAACAGTCTGACGGGACGGCAGACTGTTACGAAACGTCAGATGAATATCGGCTTGAATGGTAGGCTTAATATTCTGCTGGAGCCTTACTGATGCCCAAGCACCGAATTGTTCAATTTTGAAATATGGTATGCTTCAATCGGACTATCAGGACTCTGTGAGAGCAAGGCAATCTGAGGAAAGAGCTTATTGATGGTACATTGATACCCCTAGATCTAGAGATTGCTGAATCCCCTGTGCAGTCTTATACATCCTTAATTTTAATCTGATCGCGGTATTCTGTAGGCAACATGCCGGTCATTTTGCGAAAAAGCCGGCTGAAGTAGCTGGGATCCGAGAAGCCAATAGCGGATGCGATGTTTCCTATGTTAATATCCATGCCCGATCGAATAAGCTCCTTGGCCTTTTCTATTCGAATATTGGTAAGGTGCTTACTGGGGGATATCCCCTTATACTGCTTAAAGAGTTTACTGATGTATGATGGTACAAACCCGAACTGTTGAGACAGAGTCTGAGTATTGATACGTGCAGCATAGTTTTTGTTAATGTATTCGTCTATCTGGCGGAGGATGTCGCCAGAACCGTTCTGCAATTTGTTGCCTGACAACTTTTCCATCAGATCACAAAGACGCTCATGCAGCTGTTTCCAACTTAGTGATTCGGACAGTACGCGGTCGAAATGGCCGTCCCAGTCATCCGGCAGCATCTGGTGGCTACCCAAATCACAATAAGTGGCGTTGACTAAGTGTATAAACTGGAACTTGATCAGGTTCAGCATCATGCTGGCGGGGCATTCGGCGTCGCGCCAATAATTGAGTTCGTCCGCCAATAACACCTTGAACCGCGCTGGTTCGCCCTTTGTGATGGCCGTCACCATCTGCTCCTCATAGACTGCGCATCGGTTAAACAGTTGCTGGATTGACTGGCTCCGAGGGCTCTGACCAGGACCAATGTATACACTTTTCCCAAATATCGCTCCTTTGCGAAGATTGTTGGACAATTGTCTCGCATCTTCACTTGCGCTGCTACCGACCAAATGCTGGCTGACGGCGAGAGTGACGGGAAGTTGCAGCTTTAGCTCTTCAGCCTCGCGCATAAGTCCGTCAAACAGAGCTTGCGCTGCTGGGCGGACGCGATCTAGAGCGTTTAGACCTAGCAACACGCATTGCTCCCAGGGTTCCAAACCTTGGGTGTACCAGGCGCGCTCCCCATTCAGAAGCACCCCACCCGCGGACTTCTCGGCAAGATTGACACGCGATAACACCGCATACCTGTCGGGCTGAGCGGTGTATGGGTAATTGCCTAGAGCAAAAAGCGCGATGAGGTAGCAGATATGCGATTCCGGATAGTGGGTGCGCACGCCGGATAGGATAAACTCTGGCGAAAATCCTAGCCCGACCTGCGCCTCGGCATTGAGCCTCGCTGCTATGTCCTTTAATAGGCGATCTAGTTGCGAAGGAGCAACCGGCTTGAGTAGGTATTCGTAAGCACCATGGCGCAACGCCTGCAATGCGTACTGGAACTGTTCAAAGGCACTGATGATGACCACCCTGGTGTCCAGCTTTTTTTCTCGTATGTTGCGTAGTACATCCAGCCCGTTAAGTTTAGGCATCTGGATGTCCAGCAGCGCTATATCAGGGCGCGTTTTCGCAATAAGCCGCAGTGCCTCCTCTCCGTCGCGTGCGGTGCCTGCGACGCGAAACGGCTGCCCTGCGCTGTTCACCATGGACACCAGAGCGCTAAGCATCGGTGCCTCGTCTTCGGCTATCACTACACTAATCTGCTCCAGCATCGAGTTTCCCCCCAAACCGGATAATACTGCCACGATACATGGATTGCGCTTCAAATCGGATTTGGTTTTGGTAAATCAAGCGAAGCCGCGTCAGCGAATTTAATATACCTAGCCCACCCAGTTCCAATTGCGAAATGCCACTGAACACATCATGATAAAGAGTTTCACTTTTCTTCGTTATCTCCTGGAGTTTTTGCTCATCAAGGCCTATGCCATTGTCGACGACTTCGCAAATCCAGTAGTCGTTTTCAATAAAGGCGGAGATTGCTATGGTATAAGGCGGCTCAGCGTTTGGGAAGGCGTGGCTAAAGCAGTTTTCTACTATGGTCTGCAACATGAGCCTTGGAACACTGCAGAGTGCGACGCGGCTGTCGGATTCGATCATGTAAAAAAGGCGTTCCCCGTAGCGAATCTTCATCAGATCCATGTAGTTGCGGGTATAGTCCATTTCATGCCCAAAAGTTGAGTGCTCAGTGGTGAAGCGAGTGGCGTAGTGCAGCATGCCCGACAACAAGGTGCAGATACGGATGATATCTTCCACGCCATGCTCGTATGCGATTGCGCTGATGTTTCCGATCACGTTGTACAAAAAATGTGGAGTAATCTGCGACTGGAGCGCCAAGTGGTATGCGTCGCGCTCGTGGAGCCTGGATTCCAACACCAGGTTCATTGACTCGTGGATTCGCATCAACATCGCGTCAAACGCCTGCTGCAGCATTTGCAGATCTGTGCTGTCCTCCTCCAACACCAGGCTCATTTCGAGATTGTCCCAAGTCACTTTGCGAAGCGATTGGGTGATGTGGTTGAGGGGTCGAGTGAGAGCTCGGCTTATCATCCGGTTCATTTGAAGGGAAAACAATAACAGCGTCACCAAGACTACAATAAATGCCAGACCTACCAACCACACGCTGTCCCAAAAAGAGCTGACTAACTGAATGATCATCATGCTGTAACCAAACTTTTGCGTGGTCTTCATGCTGACCAGGTATAGACCACCTGGGCCAATTAGCCGCGTAACGCCCGTCACTCCGCTTGAACGGTACGCTTCTTTAAGCCGCGTGGCGTCCCGCAGTAGCGGCTCGCTCAACTTTGATGGTACGACAATCCTGTCCTGATCGTCAAGAATCAAGATTGCTATATTCTCGTCCTGAGTGTTAGATAGATTCTCGAACACCGACATCGGGCGCAGCACCTGCACGACGCCGATATGCTTTCCAGTGGTGCTATAGAAAAAGCTGCGCGAGAAAGCGAAATACAATTTTGGGCTAGCGGTACTGCTCCAGTATACCCCAAGCGGCGTCTGCATTACCGCTTGGTGCCAATTGGCTTTGAGCGCTACCTGTATCTCATGAATTGCTCCATTCTCTGCAGAAGAACGTACAGCACTCCAGTCGGTACTGAGCGGATAGGTAGATAAAAATGCACTCTCATTGAACAAGTTGACGATGCTGTTGGAGATATCCAGACCAAGGATCATAAGCAGATCGTTCTGAAGCCGAACACCCTCAAATATGTTACTCTCATAGTAATTTTGTGTGCCGTTTCCTACAGCACTTTGGGTGAACAATGCTCCGATAGTTTTACTGAATAGCACCTGCTGGGTTACAAAGTTCATGCGACCGAGTTCTTCATCCAGTTGGTTGACGTTGTTGGCCATCAGAACTTCTTGGCTATAGGCAATGCGTTCGTTCATGCTGTTGTAGAGATAGGCATTGGACAGCACCAGCACCAGCGCAATTATAAACGAAATGAGGAGAGAATACCACTGGAATATCCGCTTCTCTAAGCTGAGCGTTTGCATGTTTTCTCCTTTTCGTTTTCATTATTAATCATATCATGCTGATCTTCCCGTAACAAGGCCCATTCTCCTTACCCTCTTCATCCAACTCCCTGAAAACTTAACAGGTTAGCGGGTAGGAGAGCGCCAACTTGCCAACAGCCAGAAAGATCGCTGTTAGGTACCCCAAAATATGTGGGAACCTCTGGATTTGCGCTTCGTTGTCTGTATCAGGCTGTTCACCCCTTACGCAAATGCGTTGGTGAGGCGCTACTCAAATCGTCAAAACTCTGCTAAACAAAAACAAGGAGGTCTCTCATGGGGAATTCTACCACAAACACCCATTAAAGGAAATGAGGAATTCTGGGTCTATCAGAACGGATCAGCGAGGGAACGGACAAGGACTGGCAGAAGTTCAACGAGGGTATGCACTGCGACGTTCTGGCTTCAGAAAGTTGTGTATTGTCACGGATAGCTGATTCACTCCAGTAGGGGATTCACAAGATGAACAAGGTGGAACGCCTCTCCCGCAAGCTAACGCGGGGTATGTCGGAGGAAATCGACGCGCACTATTTGGCGTTCATGCAAGGGATTTCAGCGAAAGACTCACCTTCATGGACGACAGTGATGTAGTGAATTTTACGGTGAAGTATTTGACGCGCTGGGATTTGTCAGGGATGTCAAACTTCTGTTTCACTATTATCTATCGTTTGTTTCACTTTGTCACTTCACAGAACGGCCAAATCATTCTATATTAGGGGTGCCCAAATAAACCAAAAGGTCAATATTGAAGGAGGTCAACTATGAAAAGAAAACTGTCCGTTCTCCTGGCGCTTATGCTCATCCTTTTACTGCAGATGCCTGCGATGGGTCAGGAACTGACCGGCACACTTACTTTGTACGGCTCTAAGGACGGCTGGCGAGACGTTTATGACAAGGTTCTCGCTAGGATTGCAGAGGAACATGGAATCAACGTGGAACTGGTCACGCTGCCTAATGAGCAAATCGAAAGTGTCATTAGCGTCAAATTGGCAACCAACGACGCGCCGGATCTCTTCTTCTCCAATGCGCCGCAGACGGTAGAACAGTACAATGCGACGCAGACCTGCGTGCCACTGAACGATCAGCCTTGGGTTGCGCGACTGGTAGCGCCGGACCTTCTCAAGTATAAGGGGGACGGTAATATCTACGCTATGCCGATGCGTGAATCCTCCACCTTCTTCGGCGGCGCATACTATAACAAGCAGTACATGGAAGAGTTGGGGATTGTCGAACCCAATCCCAAAACAATGGACGAGTTCTTCGCCCTTTGCCAGGAGATCAAAGATAAGGGCGCAACTCCGATCTACATGACGGACAAGGACGGTTGGTGCACCCAAGTGTGGACCACAATCGGCTGGGGCGTGGCGCTGGACGACAAGAAGGAGACCATCTACCCAGACCTTCTGTCCAACAAGATCGACTTCCAACAGATTCCAGAGATGGTCACTGTACTGCAGCAACTTCAGGACCTGTATACTAAGGGCTATGTCAACGAGGACCATATGTCTCAGACTTATGACACCGCGAAGGTCGCCATCGCTGAGCGCAAGGCAGTCATGGCAATCCAGGGGGAGTGGTTTGCCACCGATCTCAACGCTAAGTTCCCTGATGTGGAGATTGGCTCGTTTTCTATCCCGTTCATGAACAAGGATATGATTGGTACCGGCGCTTTTATAACGGGAATGTTCGTGCCCAATGGCGGCCAAGTGGACCTGGCGCTAAGGTTCTTGGATCTATGGAGCCAGCCGGAGTATATGAACATGATCTTCCAGGAAACCCCAGGCTTCCCGGCTTTCAATGATGCCGACGGCGGTAAAGTACTGCCCAGCGTGCAGAAGTTTATGTCCCAATACATCGAACAGGGCAAGTACACATCGGAATTTGACGCCTACTTCGACAGTGCCCGTGCCATTATGAACGACTACCTTTTCGGCAACATCCAAGTGGTCACAACCGGCACAACGCCTGAGGCCGCACTATCCGACTGGAATACCAAATTCGAGCAGTTCATGAAGGAGAAGGAAGTCAAGGGCTTCTAAGACCCTCTCAAATACAAAGAGTAAGAAGCGGGCCGCAACGCACGTTGCGGCCCGCTCAGGGGTAACGCAATTGAACTACATCCGAACGGGACGCACGGCGGAAGCGCTTGCGCCGGGACATCTGAGGGCTGTCTCCATGCAGGATCGCCTGTACCCAAAATATCTATTGATTCCTGCGATCTTAATTTTTAGTGTGTTTTTCATTCTACCGGTAATCGGGGGAGTGTACATTTCATTGACCAACTGGGACATCACCAGGCCTGTCATCCGGTTCATCGGGCTGACCAACTACCAATTAATGTTTGAGGACACAGACTTCGTGCTGGCGATTAAAAACACGTTGTTCTTCACGGTAGCGATCACGACATTGAGGAACATCTTCGCGCTATTCCTCGCAATCGTGCTCACCCAGAGCTTACGCACCACGACCTACCTTCGCACAGTGTTCTACATCCCGCCGGTGCTAAGCTATGTGGTCGTGGGCATAATGTTCACGGCCATTTTTCAGATGAACGGAACATTCAACCAAATTCTTGGCTTTTTCAACCTCCCCGACAAGACGGAGTGGATCGCTAACCCTAACACAGCGCTTTTAACTGTCATCATAATGGACGTATGGAAGTGGACCGGCTTTCATATGATAATTTACATCGCCGGACTGACCGCCATCCCACAGGATTACTACGAGGCATCCCGGATCGACGGCGCTTCATTCTGGAAGCAGTTACGCCACATAGTGCTGCCGTTGCTCATCCCTGCTTTCAAGATCAATATCACTCAATCGCTCATCGGGGGCTTCCGTGTGTTCGAGCAGGTGCTAACGCTTACCGGCGGCGGACCGGGGCACCGCTCCACGGTAGTTGGCATGATGATCTACGAATACTTTGGCCGAGGCTTCTATGGACGTTCCACCGCGATGAGCATGCTTTTGTCGGTTGTGGTCGTGGCGGTTACCGTGGTGGTCCGGAGATACTTCACCCGGAAGGAGATGACATACTGACGATGTCTAGGGTAAAATATACGGGTGGCAAGCTGGTCTTGGACGTCGTAATGGCGATTCTAAGCCTTATAGTGCTGGTGCCGTTGCTTGTCGTCTTCTTTGGCGCTTTCAAGACCTCAGGTGAGGCGATCCGGTTCAACATGATGCCGCCTCAGGAATGGCATCCTGAAAACTTTCCAATTGTGTTTGCAAAAGCCAAGCTGGGACTGGCATTCTGGAATAGTACGCAGATCTCTCTCGTGGTCGTCGGTGTGACGACCATCCTATGCGCATTGTCCGGCTTTATCATTGCACGTCGAAACGACCGCTTGAGTACCTTTCTCAACACCTTCTTTTCGCTAGGGTTAATCATCCCAATGGCAGTCGTGCCGACGATTTTATTGCTCCAGTTCTTCAACATTATGAATACTAAAACAGGGCTAATTCTGGTTATGATCTCAAGCAACATCTCTTGGGGTATGTTCATTCTGACAAACTTCATCTATACCATACCCCGTGAGATGGACGAGGCTGCGCTTATTGATGGATGCGGACCGATCCGGCTGTTCTTTACAATCATCCTGCCGATGCTCAAGCCCGTTGTGCTGTCTAACGTTGTCATCGTAGCGATGGGTACATGGAACGACTTGCAGATGCCCCTGTATCTTCTCAATTCTAGCAAGAACATTACGATGCCATTGACTGTGTATAACTTCAAAGGTCGCTACTTTTCAGACTGGAACCTGATCTTTGCGGACCTCGTGCTGGTGGCGCTGCCGATGATTGTGCTGTATGTGTTTTGCCAGAAATATATTGTCGCCGGAGCATCCGCCGGTGCCGTGAAAGGATAATCAAAATTGAACGAATACACTCCCTTTGAATGGCCCGAGGGATCTACCCTGGCCCTCAGCGGCTTTGGTGAAGGATTTCCCGAGGCGTTGGTCGGCGATTTGAACTTCAGCCTAATGGTACGCAGAGCGTCCGGGGCACAAGCTGAGTACCGCATCTGGATGGAAGGACGAAATGGGGCGAGCGTTTGGGATTCCGGTTGGGTTGAGTCCGCACGGTCGAATGCAATCCCGTACACAGGAGCCATGCTGGAGCCTGATCATGACTATACCGCTTGGGCGCAGGTGCGCACTACTACAGGGCTTGAAACTGAGCCCTCGCAACCGCTAGAGTTCTCCACTGGACTTGAAAAGGGCAAGTGGCCTGCTCCGTGGATATGTCAACCGACCGTGGTCAGCGCAGCTCCGATGTTCCGCTGCGAGTTCGAAACAGGCCGGGATCTAGTACGTGCCCGGCTCTTCATTGCGGGTTTGGGTTACTTCGAAGCCCAGCTGAATGGGGAAAAAGTCGGCGACCACCGCATGGAATCCGCTTGGACCAGTTTTGATAAGCGCATCGCTTACGTCACCTTCAACGTCCTTTCCCTTGTCATACCCGGGCGCAACGCGCTTGGCGTGACGCTGGGCAATGGCTGGTATGCCCTTAAGGAATTTAGGCGACCTGTCATGACCGCGTTATTGCGCCTTGAGTATCAGAACGGTCGCAGGCAGGAGATCGTATCCGCGCCGGATGGGTGGAAGTTCTTCGCGGATGGCCCGATCCTGAATGACTCAATCTACATCGGGGAGGTATACGACGCGCGCCGCGAGGTGTCTGGCTGGAGTGAACGAGGCTTCGATGATGGAAGCTGGGTCCGTCCGCTGGAGGCCGAACCACCGCGCGGCGTCCTTTCTCCGCAGCGCTGTGAACCTATCCGCACTGTCCAATCGCTCACGCCACAAAAGATTACAAGTCCAGCGCCTGGCGTCTACGTGGTTGACTTCGCCCAGAATATCGCGGGCGTACTGCGCATTTTCGGCGAGCTGCAGCGTGGCGATGAAATTCGGATCCGCTACAGCGAGATTCTGAGCCCAGATGGAAACGTAAACATGCTCAATCTGCGAGCCGCACAGCAGACGGATCGGTACATCGCCGCAGGCGGTTCTTTTTGTTACGAACCCCGCTTTACCTACCACGGCTTCCGTTACGCAGAAATCACTGGTTTGAAAGAATTGTCGTCACTAGACCGAATTGAGGCGTTGGTCGTCCGGAACGACGTCGGGGTGCGGGGCAGCTTTTCATGCTCGAATGAGTTGATTAACGGTATCCAGCGCATCTGTTTCTGGACGGAGAACAACAACCTGCACTGGGTGCCCACCGACTGCCCGCAGCGCGATGAACGCCTGGGTTGGTTGAATGACCTGACCGTCCGCGCCGAGGAAGCGATGTACAACTTCAACCTTCGGAGTTTCTTCGACAAGTACCTGAGCGATATCCGTGATGCGCAGGGCGAAAAAACTGGCGCAATTACAGATACTGTGCCCTACACCAAGTACGGTGGTCAACCTGCAGACGCTGTGTGCTCAAGTTATCTGGTCCTCACTTGGCTTTTGTACATGCACTACGGCGACGAGGGAGTGCTAGTCAGGTATTATGAAGGGCTGGCCGCTTGGACCGACTATCTGGCGCGCCAGCGGGAGAATGGTATCGTCGCCTACAGTTATTACGGCGATTGGGCGTCACCTATCACTGAAAGTGTCAAGGGTAGCTATGGCTCAGGCGCGGTGTCTGACAACACTCCGGGGAGACTGATGTCGACTGGATTTCTTTTATTGAATGCCCGGCTTATTAAGCAGATAGCCGCAGCACTCGGAAAGGAGGATGACCGCGCGCGGTATGAGACGTTGGAGAGTGAGACCTTAGAGGCGCTGAACCGCGAATACCTGGACGCGAAAAATGGTAAATACGCCACCGGGAGCCAAGCGGCTAACGTGTTTATGCTATACTTGAATGTAGTGCCTGACAATCAGCGGGCGAATGTGGTGGAGAGCCTCGTTCGGGATATCCGCGCCCGCGGTAATCACCTATCCACTGGTAACATCTGCACGAGGTACATCTTCGAAGTTCTGTGCGACAACGGTCAGGAGGACTTGGCGTTTGAACTGGCAACACAGCGCAGCTACCCCAGTTGGGGATACATGCTGTCACGCGGCGCTACCACCACTTGGGAGCGTTGGGAGTACATAGACAGCGGTGAACAATTAGGCATGGCGTCGCACAATCATCCCATGTACGCCACAATTAGCGCATGGTTCTACCGGTATCTTGTCGGCATCCAGCCTCTTTCGCCAGGGTTCGACCGATTCTTAGTTTGCCCATTCATGCCAAAAGGGTTGGAGAAAGCGTCAGCTAGGCTGCAAACTTCTAAGGGTGAGATCTATGCTGGGTGGCTCCGAAATGATTCTGGCGCGACTTTTCACATTGATATTCCTTTCGGCAGCACGTGTGACATGCAGTTACCAGTACCCAGGGGCTTCAAGTCGATTCAATTGGACGAACAGCGCATCCCTGTAGAAATCGGAGCAAACGGGCGCATTTGCATCGTGCTTGAGAGCGGCGCTCATCAAATCCAGTTGTCGTGTGTCCTGGGGGAATAACACAGAGGACTGTCCGACTGTTACGAAACGCATTTCCTCTGGTCAAGATTAATCATGAAACGCATGAAAGAGACTCTGTTTCCATGGATGACACTTCATTGTACTGAAAACGTATAAAAAAAAGGCAAAAAAACGACGTTTCTCCTCGTCGAGTTTCCGCATCAGCTCATTAAAACCAAGCGCTTTGGCTGCGCGTTTCAGGTTATAACTCAGAAATATTAGCGCAACTTCGGCTCACACTTTCGTCGCGTTCTCAACAAAAAAATAATAGCCTTGAAGCCCAAACTTAATGGTTCCAAATGGATGCTCCAAGATTTGCCGCCGCAATTTGTAAAGGTGCATGTTCTCACGGGTGCATTTGTCTACTTCTTCATAGACTTCTGCGTACTGATTCCTGGTCACAGTGCGATGGAAGAGTTTCTGCAAAGGACGGACATTGTTCTTGCGGAACTCCGCGATTGTCTTGTGACTTGGCCTTTGACCGCCGGTTAGCCAAATCACTTCGATATTCCGTATGCACTCATTTTCCAACTTGCGCGAAGAGCGGATGCCATTGCAATATCCATATACGTACAAACGGCTTAGCGCGTCCGCTGAAAACGCAGGCCGTCCGGTTGCTTTGCTGCCTATGGTGTGAAATCCCATCTGCCAAAGATCACGTATACTGATAAAACGATCAATGACCCGAGCCATGCTGTCCTGCGGCAATATCTCATCAAAAGAAAGGAATAAGGCATTGAGTTTTGTAACAGTCTGACGGTTCTGCGTGTTTACATTGATTTGATTGAATTTTCCATTTCTTCTACATTTGTGGTATGACATCAAAAGTATCATATGAAATATACAAACCTCTAATGCTCTTCGGGGGTACGGGGCGCTTCTGGCTCAGAAGCGGCCCCGTCGTCATCCAGCCGCCCCTCCCACACACATTCAGTATATCAAAACTATGGTACCCTTCCACCTTTTCGGGGTATACTATCCCCGTCCACCCACCCCTGGTCTGTACCGGAAAGGATGTGCTCCTTGTTCAAGAACAGCGAAGGCGATACCAACCAGTCCCTGCTGCTGATGATATTTGGCGGGACGGGCGATCTGACCCACCGCAAGCTGCTGCCGGCGCTTTACCACCTGCTGGCCGAGGGGAGCCTGCCGCGGGAGACCTCTATCATCTGCATTGGGCGCAAGGCCAAGGACAATGAAACCTATCGTCAGGAGGCGCGCAAGTCCATCGCCACCTTTTCCCGCACCGGAGTGGACGAGGCGCATCTGGCCAATTTCCTCAGCCATGTGCATTACAGGCAAATGGCGTTTATCGCTGAGCCCCGGAGCTATCAGGGCCTGCAGGACTGGCTGACGCAAAACGAGGCGCTTTACAAGGCGCCTGCCGTGCGGTTGTTCTTCCTTGCGGTCGCGCCCGAGCACTTTGGCCCCATTGTGCAGCACCTCAATGAGCATCACCTGGTTGAAAAGGGCAACCCCGCGCACCGTGTGATGATAGAGAAGCCCTTTGGTCAGGACCTGGCGACAGCGCGGGCGCTCAACGAGACCATCTCCCAGGCCCTGGAGGAAAAGCAGGTCTACCGCATCGACCACTACCTGGGCAAGGAGATGATCCGCAATATCCTGGCCATCCGCTTTGCCAATTCGCTGTTTGAGCCGCTGTGGAACCATCACTACATCGACAATATCCAGATCACGTCCACCGAGACCCTGGGCGTGGAAGGCCGCGGTGATTACTATGAGCAGTCCGGCATCCTCAAGGACATGCTGCAAAACCACCTGCTGCAGATGCTTGCGCTCATCACCATGGAGCCGCCCGTTGACCTGATGCCCGAGTCCGTCCGCGATGAGAAGGTCAAGGCCCTGCGTTCCCTGCGCCGCTTTGACCGGGTAGATGCCTGCAGCGGGGTCGTGATGGGGCAGTATGACAAGGGCGTCGTCAAGGGTGCTGAAGTGCCGGCATATCGCCGGGAGGATAAGGTGGACCCTGCCTCTATCATCCCCACCTATATCGCGCTGCAGGCCAGCGTGGACAACTTCCGCTGGGGCGGCGTGCCCATTTATATCCGCGCCGGCAAGCGTCTGGACAAGAGCCGCACACAGATTGTCATTGAGTTCAAGCGCCTGGCCGGCGTCAACTATTACACCGAGTTTGAGGGCCAGCCGCCCAACCTGCTGGTCATCCAGGTGCAGCCCGCCGAGGGCATGTATTTTCAGATCAACGCCAAGCGCCCGGGCAATGAGTTCGCCATGGAGCGCGTGGAGCTCAATTATTCCCAGTCAAACCGCTATCAGGGCAACGTGCCCGAGGCCTATGAGCAGCTTATCCTGGAAGCCCTGCGCGCCAATTCTTCGCTCTTCACCCGCTGGGACGAGCTGGAGCATTCCTGGCGCTTCATTGAAGGCCTTGAGCGCAACTGTAATCAGCACGTCAGCCAATTCCCCAACTATCCAGCCGGCTCCCGCGGGCCTGAGGCCGCCGACCGGATGCTGCAGATGGACGGCCGCCACTGGTGGGAGATCGAGGCCGGCAGTTAACGAGTGATTTCATACTGATATTGGGAGGTTTACCATGCGAATCATCGATATTTCAATGACCATCTGCGGCGACATGCCCGTCTACCACAACGCCGTGGAGAAGCGGCCCCGGCATACCGTGGAGCGCCGCATCCCGCCCGACACCGTCAACGAGTCTGCGCTCAGCCTCAATCTCCACACCGGCACCCATCTGGATTCGCCCTTTCATATGATCAAAGGTGGCTGGGCGACCGAGTATCTGCCGCTGGAGCGTTTGGTCACGCCCTGCCGGGTGCTGGATTTGACCCGCGTGGAGCAGGGCATCACGCGGGCGGACCTGGAGGGCTTTGGGATCGAGCGGGGGGATTTTCTGCTGTTCAAGACCAGCAATTCCGCGCATGAGCAGTGGCGGGAGGACTTTGTGTATCTGGAGAAGAGTGGGGCGGAGTACCTGGCTGAATTGCAGATAAGCGGGGTCGGCACCGATGCGCTGGGTATCGAGCGCGCGCAGCCGGGACACGAGACGCATGTCGCGCTTTTGGAGAAGGAGATCATCATTCTGGAGGGGCTGAGGCTGGCGCATGTGGAGCCGGGGAGGTATCTGCTGATTGCGCTGCCGGTTAAGATCGCGAATGCCGATGGCGCGCCCACACGGGCGGTGCTGGTCGAGGGGGAGCTGCCGAAAGTTTGATATGGAACAGTTTGGGACAGCGAGCGAGACGCAAAGATTCGCTTCGCTGTGTTGAAGGTCATTATGTCGGGGGTCAACGAGGGGGATAAGGGGTGCCTGCAAGCTCAATCGTCGCCAGACCGCGTTCGTAGGAACTCACTTGTCTGGCTCGTTTCGCTTGACTCCTCCACCTGCCTTCATCGCCCACAGGGCGCGGCAGGTTTCGTCCTCCCTTGACCCATTTTTGTTTTAGCCTAATCGCTCCGGAAGCTGCAGGCCGTTGAGTGGCGGCCTTCTGAAAAAGTAAGGCGCCGACCACAGCAGCGCGATCAGGCATAATCCGCCCATCGCAAGGAACCCACCCGCTGAGCCACCCGTCAAGCCGGCTACAAACCCGCCGCAAAATGTCCCGAATACCCTCGCCAACCCGTACCCGACCACCGCCAGCAGCATCTGCCCGCCGCTCTTCAGTTCGTCAGGCACCATCTCATTGACATACTTGGCCATGCTCACCATGATCACGATGAACCCGCCCCCGTGCAATACCTGGCTTGCCAGCAGCCAGCCCGGGCTCACCGCCAGGCCTATGATTAAAAACCTCACCGTCAGCAGCCCCGCCGATATCACCATCAGACGCCCCACGCCCAGCCGCTTGTACAGCCTGTCGGCAAACAGCAAAAACGGCAGCTCACACACAGCCGATATCGCATACCCCAACCCCAGCATGCCAGCAGTGCCCCCCGGCAGGCCGGTAAAGTGTATCGAATAATAGCTGTAAAAATAACCCATCGCCAGCTGCAGCATCGTCACCAGCGCCAGCAGCGGCACCATGGCCTCCACCTGCAGTATCCTGCGCATCGGCACCTTTTGCCGCCCCCGCTGATGCCCCGGCGTCTTTGGCAGCACCTGCACCGCCGCCAGCAGCAGCCCCAGGAAAATCATCGTCGCCCAGGGCACCAGATGATAGCGACCCTCAAAATAGCCCGCCAACAGCAGATTTGTAAGCGCGAACCCAAGGCTCCCCATCAGCCGCACCGGCCCAAACGCCGCCTGCTTCTTTTGCAATGACTCCAGCACGATCGCGTCGCTCATCGGCGATATCGGCGTAAAAAACACCGCGAACATACTGTTGATCAGCATCAGCCAGGCAAATCCCCTGGAGACCTGCATCAGCGCCATAAACCCCATCGAGCCCAGCAGCATGATCCCCAGCGCCTTGTTGCGCAGCCTCAGCCTGTCTGCGATCATTCCCCACAGCGGCTGCGCCACTAGCGCCACCATCGGTGCCGACGCCATTAAAAACATCATCTGCACGCTGCTTGACGCCACGCCGATGCTCTGGAAATACTTGGGGATCAGCCCCTGGTAGATCCCCAGCGCCGAATAGTACAGCGCGATGGGCAGCCCGTAACGCCAGGGATAATCCGTGCCCCGTCCAATCACTTCCGTGCCTCCCGGGCCTCGATGTCCTTGATCTGATCTACCCGCCGCGCGTGCCGCTCCCCTTCAAACCGCGCCGTCACAAAGCTGCGCACGATCAGTTTGGCATACTCCGTGCCCAGAACCCTGGCCCCCAGCGCCAGCATATTGGCGTCGTTGTGCCGCCTGGCCATCATGGCCGAATATACCTCCGACACCATCGCGCAGCGTATGCCCTGCACCTTGTTGGCCGCAAGCCCTATCCCCACCCCCGTGCCGCAGATGACGATCCCCAGCTCGCAGCGCCCATCCGCCACCGCGCGCGCCGCCAATTCGCCCTGCACAGGATAGTCGCAGCTGCCCGTGGCGTTGGTGCCCAGGTCCAAGTATTCAAGGCCCAGCTCAGTCAGCTCTTCGATGACCGCCCTTTTCAGCTCCAGCCCCGTATGGTCATTGCCTATCGCGATCATGGCTTTGCCTCCCTGCCAGTTCAATTGCTCACTTCATTCTACCCAAGCCGGCGCGGGATTGCAAGGGAGCATGCGCGTACGGCTTGACACTTTGGTATATTTAGGATAAAATGCGATTGAATCGAATAATATCCTAAACGGAGGGATTATGAACTACATCAAGCGTGATCTGGAGCAGATAGTCCTGGCCATCTCCCGGGAATACGCCTGCCTCCTGCTCACCGGCCCCCGTCAGGTGGGTAAGACAACGCTGCTCAAACGCTTGACCGGCCCGCAGCGCGGCTATGTCACGCTGGATGATCTGGACGAGAGAAATCTGGCAAAGCGAGATCCCGCACTGTTCTTTCAGCTGCATCCCCTGCCACTGCTGATTGACGAGGTGCAGTACGCGCCGGAACTCTTCTCCCATATCAAGATCATGGTGGACGCGGGCGCGCCTGCCGGCTCCGTCTGGATGACCGGATCGCAGGCATTCCGCCTGATGGAACTTGCCCGGGAATCCCTGGCCGGGAGGATGGCTATCCTGCATATGCCGCCGCTTTCACAGCATGAAATATATGGATCAGGCGAAAACGAGCCTTTCACGGTGAATCTGCCGGAATTGCAGGCACGCGCTGCCCTGAGGATGCCCGCTGACCTGCAGGGTATGTATGAGCGCATCTGGACAGGCGCCATGCCGGGTTTGGCGAGCGGTAAGTATACCGACCGGGACGTGTTTTACTCAAGCTACCTGGAGACCTATATACAGCGGGACCTCAGTGACCTGATGGAACCTGTGGATAAGCTGCTCTTTCATGATTTCGTGCGCGCCGCGGCAAGCAGAACGGGGCAGATGCTGAACATGCATGAGATTGCCGGCGATGTCGGCGTATCCGATGAAACTGCCAAACGCTGGCTGAGGGTGCTTGAAGCCTCAGAGATCATCTTCTATCTGCGCCCCTATTCCAATAACCTGATCAAGCGCACCGTCAAGGCGCCCAAGCTGTACTTCTTTGACACAGGCCTTGTCGCCTACCTGACCCGGTATTCCTCGCCGGGAATCCTTGCGTCCGGCGCGATCAATGGGGCCATCCTTGAAAACTACGTTGTATGCGAGATCATCAAAACATGGCGCAACGCTGCCAAGGATTGCCCCCTGTGGTACTACCGCGACAGTAACCAAAAAGAGATCGACCTGATCATGGAAGACGAAGGCAAGCTGTTTCCCATGGAGATCAAGCGAAGCGTCAACCCCGGCACAGAGCTGACACGTGCCTTCAAGGTCCTGGACAAGAGCGCCCTGCCGCGCGGTGAAGGCGCTATATTATGCATGCGGCCGGATCTGTCCGCCATTGACAGCAGGCACTTTATCGTGCCCATCTGGATAATATAGTGGAGAAATGGCAGTATTTCAGCGTTGTGACAGTCCCAGGTTGAACAACCTGCCCATATCCGTCCAAGCCTGGTTGCGTGCGCGGCAGTTCAGCACCACCGCCAGCAATAGTTTGCCGTCCCGGTACGCGCAGCCTGCATAACAGAAGCCTGACAAGCGTGTATAACCCGATTTGATCCCCAACGCGCCTTCATAGTAGAAGACGGACAGCGGGTCAAACAGGTCGGTGCTGACCTTGATATCCAGGGCCGGGCGAAGCTTGGTGGGCTGCATGGTGTAGGCGCCTGCGGTGACGATCGCGCGGAAACGGGCGTCCCCCATCGCCGCATAGGACAGGTGCGCCAGGTCGCGCGCCGTGGTGTAATGCTCCGGGTCATGGTAGCCGTGCGGATTGACAAAGTGGGTATTGCGCATCCCCAGCGTCGCCGCCTTCTGGTTCATCTCCTGCACAAAGGCTTCCACCGAGCCCGAGCACAGCACCGCCACCGCCGCCGCCGCGTCATTGCCGCTGCGCAGCACCAACCCGTAGAGCAGGTCCTGAAAGGGCATCCGCTCACCCGGCTTCACCGGCACCAGGGAAGAGTCCTTGGGGACATCTGCCGCTTCCTTTGGGATGGTCACTATACGGTCGAGCGGCAATTTATCAAGGGCGATCAGCAGCGTCATGATCTTGGTCGTGCTGGCCGGGTAAAGCCGAATGTCCGCGTCTTTTTCAAGCAGGGTCAGGCCGCTTTGCATATCGATGAGAATGGCGGACTTCGCGTAGAGGTCGTCAGCCGTGAGCATGTCAGGTCTGGTATCGTCAAACGTCTGGGGAACCCGCATATCCAAGCCCGTCAGGTCGCTTGCCAGGGATGTCCTGGTCACATGGTCGGCGATGCCGCTCAGCTGAGCGCCGGAGACGTTGTGATCAAGCAGGATCTGCTGGAAAACAAGCACCGCCTGCCGCGTCTTGTCACCATATACACCGTCAGGCAGTTCATCAAGGAAGCGCAGGTCATACAGCCTGGTCTGCAGATCGCTGACCCGCCGACTGCTGTCGCCGGGCCTTAAGTCCAGCAGGCCGCTCATTACCTCATCGTTGTAAATAAGAAGCAGGGTCTGCAGGCCGGCTATGCCATCAGCTTGCAATGTGTTGCCCCGGCTGATCAGGTATTCCTGTGCTGCCAGAACCGCGGCTTGGGTCCTGGCGCCGTAGATGCCGTCCGCCGTGCTTTTCAGCAGACCCAGCTCGACCAGGCGGTTTTGCAGCGCGCGCACGGCCTGGCCCGTATCACCCGGCGCAAGCGCGGCAAGGCTGGGTGTGGAGGCCTTCGCCGAAAGGGAGATCAGCAGGCAAAGCGCCAAACATATACTCAGCAGTCGTTTCAGCATTCGGCACTCCTCTCATTGGCTATACAACGCACAGGGACAGCTATTTCCTGCACAGGGGATGATACCGATGCATTCGCGATGTGTCAACGTGTACCGGGGCTTACGTCAGGGGAATTGCATACAGGAATGAACACAGTTTCGAGACAAGTGGGAGAGGTGTTGGAGAGGAACACCTCTCCAACTGTAATCCGTTCCAGCGACATGCGCGGTGGAACGGAAGGCCTTGCGCCGCATAAATGCAATGCAAAAACATTATTTGCTTGACAAGCAGGCATGACGTGCATATCATGCAGTTAAGTGCATAGTTCCTAAGGATTAGGATAGAGGTGTGGATACATCAGTACCAAGGCGGAGCCCGCGGGGGGGCGATGATGCCTTGGGAAAGGGGAACCACCGAAACCGGTGCCGCCGCAGGCGCCAGGTTGGGGAGCGGGAGAATATGCCGCTCACTGTCACAGCACTGCTGTGGAGCGCTATCTGCCAAAGCTGTTTGATTCTTCATGAATGGGCGGCGAAGCGTAGCAGCTTCGCCGCCCATTGTGTATGTACCATGCAAAACAAGGAGGAGAAATCAATGAAAAAGTTCTGGATCGTGTTCATCCTGGTGCTGGCGCTGGCAACAGGCGCCGCCGCCGAAACCCTGAAGGTTGGCATGGAGTGCAACTATGCGCCCTTCAACTGGACGCAGACCGACGCAAGCGAAGATGCCGTGGCGCTGCCGGTTGGCGGCTACGCCGATGGCTATGATGTGCAGATCGCAAAGATTATCGCGGGGGAGCTGGGCATGGATCTTGAGATCGTCAAGACCGAGTGGGACGGCCTGCCCCTAGCCCTGACGAGCGGCAAGATCGACGCCATCATCGCCGGCATGAGTCCGACCGCCGAACGCAAGATGGTGATCGACTTCACCGAACCCTACTACGCCAGCGACCTGGTGGTTGTGGTGCAAAAGGACGGCGCCTTCGCCGCGGCCAAGTCCCTGGCCGAGCTGAGCGGCGCCAAGATCACCGGGCAGCTCAACACCTTCCACTACAGTGTGATCGACCAGATCCCCGGCGTGCAAAAGCTGACCGCCCTTGAGACCTTCCCCGCGATGACGGTTGCCCTGTCCTCCGGACGCATCGACGGTTATGTGTCCGAGCGTCCCGGCGCCGTGTCGGCTGTAGCCGCCAACCCCAACCTGAGCTTTACGGTGTTTGACGAAGGCAAGGGCTTCGTTGTGGATCCCGAGAACATTACAGTTGCCGTAGGCGTGCAAAAGGGCAGCCCGCTGCTGGAACAGATCAACGCCATCCTGGCCGGCATCGACGAGGCCACGCGCATCCAGATCATGGACGCAGCCGTGCTGAGGCAGCCGCTTAACCAGTAGTATCAAAGAACAGGGGGATGACGGATGCCCACAAGTTTCTTCTCTTGGGTAGGCTTTCTCCTGGAAAAGTACTGGCCCCTCTTTTTGAGCGGGGCCGGTACAACTTTATTGATCGCGATGACAGGCACAATAATGGGTTTCCTGATTGGCTTGCTGGTGGCCATCCTGCGCACGGTGGAACTGAGCTTCACCGCGGGGCCTGTCAAGCGCGGGGTGCTGATGGCGGCCAAGTGGCTGATGACGGCCTATATTGAGATATTCCGCGGCACGCCCATGATCGTGCAGGCGATGGTGGTGTATTACGGTGCGCTGCAGTACCTCAACCTGGATATTCCGGCGCTGGTGGCGGCGTTGCTGGTGGTCTCCATCAATACGGGCGCCTACATGGCGGAGATCGTGCGCGGCGGCATCATATCGGTGCCGATAGGGCAAAAGGAAGCGGCGACTGCCATCGGCATGTCGCACTGGCAGAGGATGACAAGTGTTATCCTGCCGCAGGCGATCCGCAACATTCTGCCCTCGGTGGGTAATGAATTGGTGGTCAACATCAAGGATTCCAGCGTGCTCAACGTAATCGCGGTGACGGAGCTGTATTTCACGTCCAAATCGGCCGCGGGCACATACTGGCGCTACTTTGAGGTGTTCTTCATCACGGCGGTGATCTACTTTATCCTGACGTTCACGACCACGCGCCTGCTGAGGCTGGTGGAAAAGAAGCTGTCAGGCGGCGCCAGCTATACGGTCTACGGCAGCCAGACGGATGTAGCGGCAGAGATCAAAGTGCCAAGGCAGGGGGCGTAGGATGGCTGAGATACTGAGGATCGAGGGATTGCGCAAAAGCTTTGGAGCCAATGAAGTGCTGCGCGGCATCGACATGCAGGTGGACAAAAGCGAGGTGCTGTGCATTATCGGGCCTTCGGGCTCGGGCAAGAGCACGCTGCTGAGGTGTGTCAACCTGCTGGAGCGGCCAAACAGCGGAAGGATCCTGCTGAACGGGGAAGACGTGCTGGGGTTGCCTCAGGGCAGTTTCCACGCGCGGGTGGGCATGGTGTTCCAGCAGTTCAACTTGTTTGAGAATATGTCTGCGCTGGGCAACTGTGTGGCGGGGCAGCGCAAGGTGCTGGGCCGCAGCAGGGAGCAAAGCGAGGAGAAGGGCAGGTTCTACCTGGACCAGGTAGGGATGCTGCCGTACAGGGATGCGAGGCCCAGCCAGCTTTCGGGCGGGCAAAAGCAGCGCGTGGCCATTGCGCGGGCGCTGAGCATGGACCCCGAGGTGCTGTTGTTTGACGAGCCGACCAGCGCGCTTGATCCCGAGATGGTGGATGAGGTGCTGGTGGTGATGAAGACGCTGAAGGAAGGCGGCCTGACGATGCTGATCGTGACGCACGAGATGGCATTCGCGAAGGATGCCGCCGACCGTGTGGTGTTCATGGATGAGGGTTTGCTGGTGGAGGACGAACCGCCGGAAGAGATGTTCTCAAGGCCGAAGAATCCACGGACTGCCGCTTTCCTGTCACGCACCCTGCGCAATACCTGACATGGCGTAAAAAATGGGTCAAGGGACAATGTCCCTTGGCAGGGGGTTTGGGGGGTGAAACCCACCATCGTCCCTTACCAGCGCGAAGCATAAAGCCTCAGCAAAGACAGCGAAGCGAATCTTTGCGGAAAGCTGCGACAACAACAAAGAGAGACGAAAGCCTCTCTTATTCAATGTCGACCTTGCTCGTTTACATGCCTTCAACTGGGTACAATCTTCTCACCCAATCCTCACCGTCTTGACCGACCCCCCATGACAAGGAAGAAATCCCATGCAAAAGATACAGCTTCACCTATGGTACGATACCCAGGCCGCTCAGGCGGTGACCTTCTACACAGGCATCTTCCCCGATTCATCCATCGACGCGAAAAGCGTCATCCCGGACACGCCCTCGGGCAACGCGGAAATACTGACGTTTACCATTGCCGGTGTGACATTCCAGACCATCAGCGGAGGCCCCTATTTCAAGCTTAACCATTCCATTAGTCTGGCCGTGCTGTGCGCCACGCCGGAGGAAGTGGACAGCTACTGGAACAAGCTGATCGCAGGCGGCGAGGCGCTGATGCCGCTTGACAGATACCCCTTCAGCAAGCGCTACGGATGGCTGAAGGACCAATTCGGGCTCACCTGGCAGATCATGTACACCCAAGTGCCCATCACGCAGAAGATCGTGCCCAATCTCCTGTTCTCAGGCGAGCAGGCGGGCAGGGCTGAAGAAGCGCTGCGCTTCTATACGGACACGTTTGAGCATTCCCGGTTATCGCACATGAACCACTATCATGCCGGCGAGGTGCCCAATCCCAAAGCCAGGCTTAAACACGGCGCGTTCACACTGGAGGACCTGCAGATGACGGCGATGGACAATGCCATGGAAGACGATATCCCCTTCAATGAAGCACTCTCCGTTATTGTGTCCTGCAAGGATCAAGCGGAAATCGACCGCTTGTGGACCAGGCTGTCAGCTTCCCTTGAGCACGAGCAGTGCGGCTGGCTGAAGGACAAATTCGGGCTCAGCTGGCAGATCGTGCCGGAGGAAATGGACACGCTGATGTGCGATGAGAAGGGCGATTACATCCCATCGGTTACGCAGGTGATGCTCGAGATGAAGAAGCTGGATATCCAGGCGCTGAAAGACGCGCGAAAAAAAGACGCCACATAGCGCTGAACAGGGGAAAAGCCGGCGGACTGATCCCCGCCGGTTTCAATCTTTGGCGAAACTCAGATAGGGTACACCGCCTTGCGTGGATGGCAGAGGCATGAAGGCCTTCATCATTCCAAAGGGGATCAGGCCGAGCTCACCTTCCGCCTCGCCTGCCAGGCGCAGGAGATAGGATTTTGCCTTCAGCTGCCGGTGCAGGATGGCGACAGCCTCAGGCACTGTTATGCCGGCTAAGGCCAGTTCTTTGACGATCATGGTCTCTCCGTCCTGTTCGCAATAGGCATAGCCCTCGCCATTTGCGGTCTCAAAGCGCAGGAGGAGCGCGCCGTAATCCCCGGCGGAGGCGATAACATATTGGAGCGCTTCCCTGTCCCAGCGCAGGAAGAGCCTGTTCTTTGCAAATGCCCCTTCGCGAAGGCGGTGCATCGCTTCAGCTGTGGCGGGCAGCAGCCTGTAATCCCGCGGGCAGGGAGGAAGATCGTCTTGACTGAGCTTCTGCGCCTTGTAGTAAAACCTCGTTACATATCCGCGTTTGGCATAGAAACGGAACAGTTCTTTACTTGCCGGCACCAAGACGGAAGCGGTCGCTGCCTGCTGTTTGCATAGGCATTCGGCCGCTTCTATCAGCTTGGTGCTGATGCCCTGCCCACGAAAGCGAAGTTCAGTGGCAATGGCAAAGAAATAACGAGCAGGGAGTGTTTGATCTCCTATAATCAGATCAACCGGCAGCATGGTGAGCATGGCGCGCAGCTCATCGCCCTCTATGTCCACCATCATGTACTGATCCCGGTGACGATGGTCAAAGTAATGGTCTGTGGTCTGCTCGTCATCCTCAAAGGCCTGCATCCACAGCGCCTTGACCTGAGGCCTGTCGCCGGGTTCGGCCAGGCGGATCATGCCAAAGCGCCTTTATGGGTGGCGGCGTACTTGGCTACCAGGTACACGGGGTCGTAGCTGAGCTTCGCCTTACGCAGGCCCTCGTCGCCCGTGTCGTCTTCGCGGTTGACAAACTTGTAGTTGATGGCGAAGCGCCTGACGAACTGCTGGTTGATCATTTGGTAGGCGCCCGGGATATCGTCATAGGCTTTCTCAATATGGGCCAGGTAGACATCCTGGTTGAGCGCGTCGCCTATGGAGAAGGCCACCACCTTTTTGCCGATGCGCAGCAGGCCGCCATCCATTTTGAGCTCAAAGAAGTGCTCAAAGGCCTGCTCCACGGCGCAGCTCTCTTCAAACATGCTTAGATTGTCCTTACAGCCGGCCAATTCACACCAGTTCAGGCTCATTTGGTGCACTTCATCGATGTTGTCCCGCGTGATCTCCTCAAAGGCCCAATCGCGGTTTTCCATCATAAACTTGTTGATACCGTTGCGCTTGTTGGCCAGTTTCTTGCCCGGCAGGTCGTCCAGGCGCCGGGACTCATATATGTAGTCAGCGTAGTGGCGCAGCTCCTCAAACACAAACTGGCCGGGAAACAGGGCTTCAAGCTTGGCCTTGTCTTCTTCCAGTATTGTATTGAAGCGAAGCGGTACGCCGCGCTTTTTGGCGTCTGCCAGGAGCGCCTCCATGACCGGCAGTATTGGGCCCGCACCCAGGGGAAAGATATAGCTGGGATCCTCGGGGTCTGACAGGACGATGGCGTAGTCCTTAAACCTTGCCACATGCATCTTGTAGACCTCACGCCAGAGGAAATCGGAGCTGAAGCTGTATTCCAGCGAGCCGCGATGCCCATGCCGCAGGCACTTTTCCATCCAATCGCGGTCCGCCAGGGTAAGGGGCTTAAATATCAGATCCTCAATAAGGGCTCACCTGGTCCTCTCTTCGCGCGGGACACAGCGTCCCTCGCCTTTATAAATGCTGCCGGATGGCACAAAACCCCGCACGCTGCAAAGCGGGTAGACTTGCGCCTGACGCCCTATGATTGTACCCGGATTGAGCACGGCGTTGCAGCCGATCTCGCCATAGTCGCCCACCAGCGCGCCTACCTTCTTGCGATTTGTGGGTATTTGCTCATCTTTGAGCTTGATGACGATCAGGCTTTTGTCGCCCTTGACGTTGCTGGTGATGCTGCCCGCGCCAAAGTGCGCGTGGAAACCAAGCACGGAGTCACCGACGTAATTATAGTGGGGCACCTGCACCTGATCAAACAACAGCGTGTTTTTAAGCTCGGTCGAGTTGCCCACCACAGTGCCCTTGCCCACGATCACGCTGCCGCGGATGAAGGCGCACTGCCTGATCTCGGCCCCGGCGTCGATGATCAGCGGGCCCTTCAGGGATGCGCTGGGGGCGATCACCGCGTCTTTGGCCACCCAGATGTCCTCGCCTATCTGCGTAAAACTTTCCTTTGGCAGGGTTGGGCCCAGGGTCAGGATGAAGGCGCTCAACGGCGCCAGCACCTCCCAGGGGTAGGTTTTGCCGGTGAAAAGGTCCTTGGCAATGGTCTTGTCCAGATCGAACAGGTCCTTGATTTCTATCATATTGGATGCTTCCTCCTCTTAACAGTGTCCCGCGTCCTTCATCGCCTGGATGATGCCATCCACGCATTCCAGGCATAGCTCCTGCGTGGGGGCCTCGGCCATCACGCGCAGCACCGGCTCAGTGCCGGACTTGCGCAGCAGCACGCGGCCATTGTCCGCAAGGGTGGCGGTGGCCTTGGCCACGGCTTCCTTCACCAGGGGGTCGTTCAGCGCCAGGTCCTTGTCCTTGACGTGCACGTTCTTGAGCACCTGGGGATACATCTGCATGCCCTCATGCAGCTTTGACAAGGGCTGTTCCTTATCGATCATCGCCTGCATGACCTTGATGGCGGTCAGCACGCCGTCGCCGGTGTTGGCGTGCTTGCTGAAGATGATGTGCCCGCTTTGCTCGCCGCCCAGCAGGTGGCCATTATCACGCATGCATTCAGACACGTACTTGTCGCCCACATCGGTCTTCTTGTAGGCGATGCCTGCATCGTCCAGCGCCTTGTAGAGGCCAAAGTTTGACATGATCGTGGTCACCACTGTGTTGTCAGGCAGGTTGCCCCTGTCCTTCATGTGGCGGGCGTAGAGGTAGATGATGTGGTCGCCGTTGACGACCTCACCCTTTTCATCGACAGCCAGGCAGCGGTCGGCATCGCCGTCAAAGGCGAAGCCCACATCCAGATGCTGTTCCTTGACCAGCTGCTGCAGGCCCTCAATATGCGTGGAGCCGGCATTCAGATTGATATTGAGGCCATTGGGCGTGTTGTTGATCACGAAGGTCTGCGCGCCCAGCGCGTCAAACACGGATTTGGCGATCATCCAGGTGCTGCCGTTGGCGCAGTCCAGCCCCACGCGCTTGCCCTTGTAGGAGTTGCGCGCCAAACTGATCAGGTAGCCGATGTAGCGGTTGCGCCCGGCAAAGTAGTCAATGGACATGCCGATGTTTTCCCGCTTGGCCAAAGGATAGGGCGCGATCAGGCCGTCCAGGTACTGCTCGGCCAGGTCCAGCACCTCTTCCTCCATCTTTTCGCCGTTGCCGTTGATCAGCTTGATGCCGTTATCGTAGTAGGGATTGTGCGAAGCCGAGATCATGATGCCGCAGTGAAAACCCTCCGTGCGCGCCACATAGCTGACGGAGGGCGTCGTGGTCACGTGCAGCAGGTAGGCGTCGGCCCCCGAGGCGGTGAGCCCCGCGCACAGCGCGTCTTCCAGCATGTAGCTGGACAGCCTCGTATCCTTGCCGATGACCACCTTGGCCTTGTGATCCTGGCCGTAATAGTGACCAAGGAAGCGTCCGATCTTCATCGCGTGCTCTGCGGTCAGTCCGACATTCGCCTCTCCCCTGAAACCATCCGTGCCAAAGTACTTGGACATGAACAATCCTCCTAAAACTGTCTATACTTTTCTCTCATTGCAATATCGGGAAATCGTACCTGGACATTATACGAAAAGTGCCATGCATCCGCAAGCAAAATCTCAAATGAAGAGCGGCCGGGTTATCCGGCCGTTTGCAGGGAGGCGGCGCTAAGTCGTGGTATCAGGGATTTGGAAAGACGAGTTCGGGTTTGGTGAGTTCGAAAGGCGGCGGCGTGATTATCGGCAGTACAAACGTGACAAAGGGACCGGGGGTGGCGATTTTGGTTGTGGGCAATTTGTACGTCACTGGGAGGTCAACGGGGATGGCGGGCGTAAACAGTTTAAGTGTCACAATGGGGCCAAGGGTGAGGCAGGCGTCACAGTGGGCGGAGCGGTGACCGGATCACCAAGGGTGGTCGCTGGCGTTGGGATGGGCGGTGCAGGTGTGATCGCGGGGGTAAGGGTACTTGAAGCAGGCGTAGGCGTTATTGGTTTCAGAGTGATAATGGGGACGAATGTATTGGCAGGAAGGCCGGATGAGGCTGCCGGCTGGACGGTGGTGCCCGTTTCGGGCAGGGCGATGGATTTGAACAGCAGCTGCTGATCCTCCACCGAAGCCCAACCGTTGACCTTGAGTTGATTGATTTTCTCAAAGTTGCGCATGGCCGCTTCCGTGCCGCCGCCGAAGGTGGGCACCACTTCTTTGTCGTAGTAGTTGAGCTCCCTCAGACGTGTTTGCAGCGCCATCACCTCGTAGCCGGTGTCATTATTGCGCAGTTCGACATAGGGGTAGGTGCCATTTTCTCGCAGCATCGCGCCTACCTGGTACCAAAGCATCAGCAATTCCTCAGGTGTGTAGTCGCCGGTTGTCTGCGAAGCTAGGCTTGGTAAGGCCAAAAGGATGAGCACCATCAGCAAAGTGATCAGTTTCTTCATCGCGGAAGCTCCTTTCAAGCGGGTGGTTGGGGATGGGGTGTAAGGATCCCCCTGCGGGCGATCTTGTCCTTATTCTTACAGCTTTGGGTCGATCAAAAAGCAACCATGTGGAGATTCAGGCAATTGTATCACAAAGACGGCACGCCGTACAGAGGAGGCGCAAGGCTAATTGCGGCTCACCGGCCCCACGCGGGTCGTCCTTTCCTTGACAAAGAAGGCAGGCGCCGCTATCATAATGCGCAAGAAGTGGAGGGCGCTTGTTGATGCCAAATGAATTGACGATGGATAAGCTGGTCGCGCTGTGCAAGGTGCGGGGATATATATACGCAGGGTCGGAGATCTATGGCGGCCTGGCCAACACCTGGGATTACGGCCCCCTGGGCGTTGAGTTCAAGAACAACGTCAAGCGTGCCTGGTGGCAGAAGTTCGTGCAGGAGTCAAGCACCAATGTGGGGCTTGACAGCGCGATTTTGATGAACCGTTCCGTCTGGGTGGCCTCCGGCCATGTGGGCAACTTCAATGATCCCCTGATGGACTGCAAGGCCTGCAAGGCGCGCTTCCGCGCTGATCAGCTGATTGAAGACCATGCCAAACAGCAGGGCGAAAGCCTCCAGGCTGACGGCTGGTCAAACGAGCAGATGGAGCAGTACATCGCGGAGCGCAAGATCCCCTGCCCCATTTGCGGCAAGCATGACTTTACCGGCATTCGCAAGTTCAACATGATGTTCAAGACCCATCAGGGCGTCAACGAGGACAGCGCGGCGGAGGTTTACCTGCGGCCTGAGACCGCCCAGGGCATTTTTGTCAACTTCAGGAACATCCTGCGCGCCACCCGGCGCAAGCTGCCCATGGGCGTATGCCAGATCGGTAAGTCCTTCCGCAATGAGATCACGCCGGGCAATTTCACCTTCCGTACGCGCGAGTTTGAGCAGATGGAGATGGAGTTTTTCTGCAAGCCAGGCGAGGACCTTGAGTGGTTTGATTACTGGCGCGCTTTCTGCCGCCAATGGCTGATGGATCTGGGCATCAAACCCGAGAACCTGCGCCTGCGGGACCATAAGCCCGAGGAACTGAGTCATTACAGCAAGGCCACAACGGATTTTGAGTTTCTCTTTCCCTTTGGCTGGGGTGAGCTGTGGGGCATTGCCGACCGAACTGATTTTGACCTAAAGGCTCACCAGAGCACCAGCGGCGAGAGCATGGAATACATCGATCCCCTCAGCAGCGAGCGCTTCATCCCCTATGTGGTGGAGCCTTCCCTGGGCGCGGACCGTGTGGCGCTGGCCTTTTTGTGCAACGCCTATGAGGAAGAGCAGCTGGAAAACGACAGCCGAGTGGTGCTGCGCCTGCATCCGGCCCTGGCGCCCTACAAGACAGCTGTCTTGCCGCTGCAGAAGAACAAGCTGGGCGAGGCGGCGCAGACTGTCTATAAGGACCTGAGCCGCTACTTCATGGTCGACTATGATGATACCGGCTCCATCGGCAAGCGTTACCGCAGGCAGGATGAGGTAGGCACGCCTTTTTGCATCACCATCGATTTCGAAACGGAAGAGACCGGTACCGTCACCGTTCGCCATCGTGACAGCATGGCGCAGGAGCGTGTTGCCATCAGGGACCTTGAGCCCTTCATCCGTCAGAGAGTACAGTTCTGAGCCTGCCATATTACGCAGGCTAAGGGGGTAATCATGTCAAACGATCCTTACAGGCCATATAGTCAAACCAATACAGAGCCGCGCAGGCGGCGATCGGATCGCGGCGGCCGTCAGACGAGTCCCTATCAGCCGCCCGTCCAGCAGCCCCAGCGCCCTGTCTATCAGCCCGACGACGAGCGGGCGCCCTTACCGCTCAATGGCCGGGGCAGCTTACCGCCAAGGCGCGAAGTGCCGGCCGCCTATGATTATGAGCGCAATCCGCCCCAGGATATCGAAACCTACGAAGACGATTACGAGGCCCCGGCGCTGTGGCCCAGGATGCTGGCGCTGCTGCTGGTGCTGGTGCTGCTGATCGCCGCGGCGCTGTATTTCCTGGTGCCCAAGGATACAAGCGGCATCATGGGCACATTGCGCGGCGGCGTGGCAAGCGTTGTCGACGGGGCCCTGGCTCTTGTGGGCATCAAGGAAGAAAAACCGCCCCAGCTGATCAAGTTTGAAACCCCGCTGATGGAGAGTCAGACAGGCGTCAAGACCGTCTTCACCTTCACAGTCGACAGCCCCATTGAGGGTGTGCGCATCATGGATGAGCAGGGCATGGAGGTCAAGGGGGCGGTCAGTGCCATCGACGCAGAAAATACCGTGTGGACGCTGACCACTGTCTTTGACCAGCCCATGTCCTCCGTTTTGCGGGCGGGTATGCTCAAGGACAATGTCTGGTACAATTCAGACAAGACCATCGCTTTCAGCGCCGCACAGCCAACGCCTGAATCCACCTTGACTCCCATGTCCCAGCCCAGCTATGTGCCTTCGTCCACCTTCACTTTGACGCCCTTGGGCGAAGCGGCGGTCGATCCCTTCATTGCCACCCTGACTGAGACGCCGCAGCCGCTTGCGCTGGTCACCCAGGTCTCAACGCCTGCGCCTGCCAAAGTGCTTACCGATTCGCCGGTGATCCTGGTGATTGCTGTACCGACCAGCGATATTGTCAATCAACCCGCTGTGCCTGAAAATCTGACCGAGGCGTCGGTCACGCAGGAACCTTTGCCGGAGATAACAGAAGCGCCGGAGGAGACCCCGGTGCCCGCGCCCACCAACAGCCCGATGCCGCTGTTGACATTGACCGCGGCGGATAAGCAAGCGGCCAAGGCGATGGGCATCACCGATACCGTTTATCAAAAGGGCAAGAAGCTGACCGCGCTCACCCGCATGGAACCCCTCAACATGCCGGGACCTGACGAATATGTCTACTATGATGGCGGCGTATTCACCTTCCGGGGTGACAGCTTCCGCCGTAACGCGGCCTTTGGCACGGCTGACATGCCCCTCAAGCAACTGAGCGTGCTGTGGAAGACGCCGCTTGGCTCGCTGCGCACGGCTGATGACACCCTCTACGGCGTGGGCTGGACAGGCCAGCCCGCCATCGTAAAGTGGGCCAAGGAAGTGCGCGAGATGATGAACCTCAACGCCGAAAAGAAAGCCGTTTCCGTGCTCAAGGAGGTCATTGTGGCCGCCCAGGACGGCAAGGTATACTTCTTTGACCTAAATGACGGCCTGGCGACCAGGGATCCCATTTCCGTCGGCTTTCCGCTGAAGGGCTCGGTGTCGGTGGACACCATGGGCAGGCCGATGATTGGCTTTGGCCAGGCCATCTCCAAGATGCCGGGCAAGACCGGGGCCATTGGCTATTATCTGTATGGCCTGATCGACCAAAAAGAGCTCTTCTTCGTCAATGGCCGTCAGACCAAGACACAAAGCCAGTACTCCACCAACGGGGCATTTGACGGCACGGCGCTGTTTGAGCGCAATACGGATTCCATGGTGGTAGCGGGTGAAAACGGTCTGCTGTATACCCTGAAGCTTAATACAGTCTTTGATTTCCTGGATAAGAAAACCATCGATATCAGCCCTGAGATCACCTATTTGAAGGCCAAGGCCGACCAGGACAACATGTCGGTAGCCGCGGAGGCAAGTGTGGCGATGTATGGCAAGTACGCCTTCATGGCTGACCGGCAGGGTATCCTGAAAGCCGTGGACACCGATACGATGAACACCGTCTGGGCTTTTGACACGGGCGACAACACCGATGCCACGCCCGCGCTGGGCTTTGACGAGGACGGCAGCCTGGGCCTGTACACGGGCACCACCGTGTTCACCCGGACCAGGAAGGCGGGCACCGCCTTCATCCGGCGCATCGATGCCCTGACTGGCGCGGAGGCTTGGAGGTATGAGATCGCCGCCCAGTATAATGAGGATGAGCGCGGCGGCATCAAGGCCAGCCCAGTGGTTGGTGAAAAGGCCATCAGCGACCTTGTCATCTTCACTGTCAACATGACAGGCGAGGGTCAGGCCGCGACCATCGTGGCGCTTGACCGCAAGACAGGCACGGAGGTGTGGAAGCGCGAGCTGGACAACAGGGCCATTTCCTCCCCCGTGGCCGTGTATGATCAGGCGGGTCAGGCCTATATCATCCAGGCGGATGAGCAGGGCATCCTGAGTCTGATGGACGCAAGGACCGGCGACGTGCTGCATACCCTGGATATCGGCGGCAGGATCGAAGGCAGCCCGGCCGTCTACAACGATGTACTGGTCATCGCCGCTGGAAGCAAAGATAATAACTACCTTTACGGGATCAGGCTCGAATAGAGGGAAAACGGCCGAGTAGCCCGCACTTTGGGAGGTCGTATGAACCAGCGCTACCTTGTCGCCCTGGACCAGGGCACCACGTCTTCGCGCGCCATCGTCTTCACGCTGGAGGGGCATCCGGTGGCCTCAGCGGCCCTTGCTTTTCCCCAGCACTATCCCCAGCCCGGCTGGGTGGAGCACGAGCCCTCTGACATCCTGGCCAGCCAGATCGAGGCGCTGCGCTCTGCTGTACGTCAGGCCGGCATCAGCGTCAAAGAGATCGCGGCCATCGGCATCACCAACCAGCGCGAGACCACCCTGCTATGGGACAAAAAGACAGGCGAGCCTGTCTATAACGCCATCGTCTGGCAGTGCCGCAGGACGGCGGAGCTGGTTGATGAACTGCGCCGGGCAGGGGCGGAGGACACCATCCGCCAGAAGACCGGCTTGGTGCCTGACGCCTATTTCAGCGGGACCAAGCTGCAGTGGCTGCTGGACAAACCCGGCCTGCGAGAAAAGGCAAAGCGCGGCCAGCTGTGCTTTGGCACGGTGGACAGCTTTCTTGCCTGGCACCTGGTGCAGGGCAGCCCACACGTAACAGACGCCACCAACGCAGGGCGCACGATGCTGTTCAACCTGCACACGCAGGATTGGGATCAGGAACTGCTGGACATGATGGATATACCGCGCGCTGTGCTGCCCAGGGTGCTGGACACCGCCGGCATCGTCGGCCTGCTGAAGGAAGACATCCTGGGCGCGGCCATCCCGGTGGCGGCACTGGTGGGCGATCAGCACGCGGCGCTGTTTGGCCAAGCCTGCTTTGACAAGGGCAGCGTCAAGAACACCTATGGCACGGGCTGTTTTATGCTGATGAACATGGGGCAGGATTTTTGCCTGTCCCGTCACGGCCTTTTGACTACCATGGCCTGGCGGCTCAATGGCAAGCCCTGTTACGCGCTGGAGGGCAGCGTGTTCGTGGCCGGCGCCGCCATCCAGTGGCTGCGCGATGAGCTCAAGATCATCTCTTCCGCCGCCGAGTCCGAGGCTATGGCATGCAGTGTACCGGACACGGGCGGCGTATACCTGGTGCCTGCCTTCACCGGTCTTGGCGCTCCCTACTGGGACATGTACGCCAGGGGGATCCTATTGGGGCTGACGCGCGGCACCAGCGCCGCGCATGTCGCAAGGGCTGCGCTGGAAGCCATCGCCTTTGAATCAAACGATCTTCTGAACGCCATGGCCAGGGACGCGGGCGCCAGCCCGGCGGCGCTGCGCGTAGACGGCGGGGCCACCGCCAACGGCCTTTTGATGCAGATGCAGGCGGATTTCAGCCATATCACTATCCAGCGCCCAAGAGTGCTTGAGACGACGGCGTTGGGTGCCGCGATGCTGGCCGGCATCGGCGTGGGCTTGTTCAAAACACCACAGGAAACGCAGTCCGCCTGGCGCGCGGACATGGAATTCATCCCCCGGATGGATGAACTCGCGCGCGAAAAAGCGCTGGACGGCTGGCACAAGGCGGTCGACACCGCGCTTTATTGGGCCAGGCGCTGAGGAAAGCGCCAAACCGCAGGACGAAATCCAGCCAAATTGCTGGACGAAAATATGCCAAACAGCCGAATAGAAACCTGCCAAACAGCCGAACGAAAATCCGCCAAACAGCCGAAAAGCCTTGCAAAAGCTTCGTGGATGCAATATAATGCGGTTACGAGGTGATTGCGTATGAACCGGTACAGGCCGCGTATTGCTGATCAGATATTGCGTGACAGGCTGGAGGCCAAGGGGGCTGTTCTGATCGAAGGGACAAAGTGGTGCGGCAAAACGACAACTGCTGCGCAGCTTGCGGGGAGCATTCTGTATATGCAGGATCCCCGCACCAAAAAGCAGAATATCCAGCTGGCGCAATTGAGCCCAGGCGTCCTTTTGTCTGGCCCGACACCCAGGCTGATAGATGAATGGCAACTTGCGCCCCAACTTTGGGATGCCGTGCGTTTTGAGGTTGATCAACGGGATGCCTTCAACCAGTTCATCCTGACAGGCTCTTCATTGCCGGCGGCGGATATGTCAACAAGTCACAGCGGTACTGGGCGCATTGCCCGCATGAACATGCGGCCCATGTCGCTTTTTGAGTCGGAGGATTCAAGCGGCGAAGTATCTCTGCGCGAGTTATTCAAGGCACACCAGACCGTTTCTGCAGTCTCAGGGCTTGACATCCACAGGATAGCCTATCTCATCTGTCGGGGAGGATGGCCGCGAGCACTTGATCAGTCAGACAAGGTCGCCTTGCGGCAGGCTTACGACTACTATGATTCACTGGTGGATTCAGATATCTCCATAATGGATGGCGTTGTCCGCAACAAGCAGCGTGTAAGGCTGCTGATGCGTTCCTATGCGCGATTCACAGCTTCTGATGCCAAGATCACGAATATCAGGGCAGATATGATCGTCAATGATGTTGACTCGCTCTCCATCGACACCATCTATTCCTATATCAATGCGCTCAAGGGCATCTTTGTGGTGGAAGACATGCCTGCCTGGAGCCCTAACCTCAGAAGCAGGACGGCAATACGCACCACAGATACCCGCCATTTCGTTGATCCCTCCATTGCCGTGGCAGCGCTGGGTCTTGGCCCGGACGACTTGATAAACGACCTGAACACAATGGGTTTGTTGTTTGAATCCATGTGCGTGCGTGATCTGCGTATCTATGTGGAAGCTTTGGAGGGTAGTGTATATCACTATCGCGATAGGAATGGGCTTGAGTGCGATGCAGTCATTCACCTCAGAAATGGCTCCTACGGTTTGTTGGAGGCCAAACTTGGCGGCGATCAAATCGATCAGGCAGCAGAGAACTTGCTTCAATTGCGGGACAAAATAGACACGGACCGCATGAATCCCCCTTCCTTCTTGATGATCGTGACGGCGACGCCCTACGCCTACAAGCGGGAAGATGGGGTGCTCGTTGTACCATTGGGTCTCCTGCGTGACTAACGCTGGTACCTTTGGCTTGCTTGTCGCTGCCCCGCTATCCGTGGTACAATGGATGCCAGTCCATGACGAAGGGGGCGGCCTATGTTTGCAGCTGAGGGTTGGCAGGATTTTGAGGTGCTGGACAGCGGGGACGGCTTCAAGCTGGAACGCTGGGGCGAGTTCGTTTTGGCGCGCCCTGACCCGCAGGTCATCTGGCCCAAGGCCGAGCCCAAGCTATGGAAGCAGGCGGACGCCACCTATCAGCGCAGCGCGGACGGCGGCGGTGCCTGGGAGTTTGTGCGCACCTTGCCCGAGCGTTGGGAGGTAGGCTACAAGGGCCTGCGTTTTTTTGTCAAGCCAACTGGCTTCAAGCACACTGGCCTCTTCCCTGAGCAGGCTGCCAACTGGGACTGGATGCAGGCTCTGCTGCGCGGGCAGGGCGGATCCAGGGTGCTCAACCTTTTTGCCTATACTGGCGGAGCCAGCCTGGCCTGCGCCGCTGCAGGTGCGCAGGTGACCCATGTGGACGCAGCCCGCGGCATGACGCTGTGGGCCAAGGAGAACAGGGCGCTGTCCCAGCTTCCGGAAAACAGCATCCGCTACATCGTCGAGGACGCCATGAACTTCGTCAAGCGCGAGATCAGGCGCGGCAACCACTATGACGGTATTTTGATGGATCCGCCCAGCTACGGCCGCGGCCCCACGGGCGAGGTATGGAAGCTGGAGGATGAGCTTTTCAACCTGGCTGACAGCTGCGCGCAGCTGCTGAGCGATACCCCGATATTCTTCCTTATCAACAGCTACACCACGGGCTTTCAGCCGGCGGTGCTGCAGAATATACTATCCCTTGCCGTCTCCTCCCGCCACGGCGGCTATGTGGACGCGCAGGAGCTGGTGCTGCAGGTTCGCACCGGGGGCATCCTGCCCTGCGGCAGCAGCGGAAGGTGGATCGCCCAATGAGCGAGGCCAGGGAAAAGCGAGTCTTTGATACCCCACGTATCCTCTATGAGGACAACCATGTGATCGTGGCGCTCAAGGAGCCCAACCTGCTTACCCAGGAGGACAGCACGGGCGATCAGGATATGCTCAGCTTGCTCAAGGCCTACATCAAGGAGAAGTATGAGAAGCCCGGCGAGGTCTATCTGGGGCTGGTGCACCGCATCGACAGGCCCGTGGGCGGCCTGTTGTGCTTTGCCAGGACCTCCAAGGCCGCGGCCCGGCTGGCCCTGCAGATCAGGGACCGCTCGCTGGGGCGCGAATACGTGTTGGTTGCGCAGGGTGACGCGCCCGATCAAATAACCCTGCGGGATCATCTGATCAAGGACGAAGAGACAAACATGGTCAAGGTGGTGCCCAGCTATCTGCATCAGGGCAAGGAGGCCGTGCTGCACCTGCGGACTGTTGTCAGGCGCGAGGGCCTGTCGCTTGTCTGTGTGCAACTGGAAACCGGGCGTGCCCATCAGATCCGCGTACAGATGGCAGCGGCCAAGCTGCCCCTTTGGGGCGATCATCGTTACGGCCAGGGCCAGCGCGGCGAGCAGATCGCCTTGTGGGGCATGCGCCTGAAAATACTGCACCCCATCACCGGCAAGCAGATGGTTTTTCTGGCGCCGCCTCCTGACACAGGCATTTGGCAGCGCTTCAGGCGTGAGCTGACAGGCCTGGAGGCTATCTGGCCAGACATAACTTAAGTACCAAGAAGGAAATGCATGGCAGCAGCTGTTACATTTGAAGTCATCAAGACCTGCGCGCGCACCGGAGCGCGTGCGGGTGTTTTGCATACCCCCCACGGAGATGTTCAGACCCCCATTTACATGCCCGTGGGTACGCAGGCGGCGGTGAAGGCCATGACTGCTGAGGATCTGAAGGCCATTGAGGCGCAGATCATCCTCTCCAACACCTACCACCTGCACCTGCGCCCAGGCGAAACCCTGGTGGAGAAGGCTGGCGGCCTGCATCGCTTCATGGATTGGGACAGGTCCATCCTGACGGATTCGGGCGGCTATCAGGTATTTTCCCTGGCGGAACTGCGGCAGATCAAAGAGGAGGGCGTGCATTTTCGCAGCCATCTGGACGGCAGCAAGCTGTTCATGGGCCCGGAGGAGAGCATGACCATCCAGCAGGCCCTGGGCGCGGACATTGCGATGACCTTTGACGTCTGTTCGCCCTATCCCTGCGATCATGACAAGGCAAAAGATGCCATGCACATGACCCACCGCTGGGCTGAGCGCTGCAAAACAGCGCACACCAGGCCCGATCAGGCGCTGTTTGGCATCGTGCAGGGTGCTTTTTACGGCGATCTGCGCCTGGAGAGCCTCAAGACCTTGAGCAGCATGGATTTTGCCGGTTACGGCATCGGCGGTTTGTCTGTGGGCGAGCCCAAGACGATGATGTATGAGATGCTGGACGCCATGCAGCCCCACTACGCGGAGCATAAGCCCCGTTACCTGATGGGCGTGGGCACGCCGGATTGTTTGATCGAAGGCGTGGCGCGGGGCATTGATATGTTTGACTGCGTGCTGGCCACGCGGGTGGCCCGCAACGGCACCCTGCTCACCCGTCAGGGCCGCCTGGTGATCAAGAACAAGCAGTACGCCGAAGACTTCGCGCCCATTGACCCCCTGTGCGATTGTTACGCCTGCCGTCACCACAGCCGAGCCTATATCCGCCATCTGTTCCAGTCAGGTGAGATCACCGGCCTGCGCCTGGCCAGCATCCATAACCTGCGCTATTTGATCCAGCTAATGCAGGAGATCCGCCAGGCCATCCTGGGCGACTATCTGCCCGAATACCGCCAGGATTTCTACGCGCATTTTGACATGGCCGGCGCTTTTAACAGAGAGGAGCCCGTGCAATGAGCCCGCACCTGAGTTTGCAGTCTGTCAGCTATTGTTATGAGGAGGGCGGCCCACAGGCTGTCCGGGATTTTACACTGGATATCAGCCAGGGCGAGTTTGTGGCGCTGCTTGGGCATAACGGTTCGGGCAAATCCACAGTGGCCAAACTGCTAAACGGCCTCTACACACCCAGCGCAGGCCATGTCCTGGTCAGCGGCATGGATACCCGGGATCCCAAACACACCTGGGAGATCCGCAAACGCTGCGGCATGGTCTTTCAGAACCCTGATAATCAGATCGTGGCCACCATGGTACGCGAAGACGTGGCCTTTGGCCTGGAGAACATTGGCGTACCCACGCAGCAGATGCCCGGGTTGATCGAGCAGGCTTTAAAATCCGTCAATATGACGGCGTTTGCCACCCGTGCGCCGCACCTCTTGTCCGGCGGGCAAAAGCAGCGCGTGGCGATCGCGGGCATTCTGGCCATGCAGCCCGAGGCGCTGGTACTGGATGAGGCCACGGCGATGCTGGATCCCTCCGGCCGGGAGGAAGTCTTTGAGACGGTGCAGCGACTGAACAAGGAGCAGGGCATCACGGTCGTTTGGATTACGCATTTCATGGAGGAGGCGGCCCGCTGCGGGCGTATCGCCGTGATGTACAAAGGCGAGCTGGTGATGGACGGTACGCCCAAGGAGGTCTTTTCGCAGGTGCAGCGCGTACGCGACTATCGCCTGGACGTGCCGCCGATGACGCGCCTGGCGCAGATGCTGATAAACCAGGGAATCACTCTCCCCGCCGATATCCTCACACCCGACGAGATGCGAAGGGAGGTGCTGCGCCTTGCCCATCAAGCTTGAAAACCTCAGCCATACCTATCAGGCAGGCAGCCCCTTCCAGGCGACCGCTATCCAGGATATCAGCCTGGAGATCCTTGACGGCGAGCTGCTGGCTTTGATCGGGCATACCGGTTCTGGCAAATCGACCCTCGCACAGCACCTCAACGGCCTTCTGCAGCCCACCCAGGGGCGCGTGCTGCTGGACGGCAAGGATATCAACGCAAAAGATACAGACAAGCGCGCTGTGCGCTTTCAGGTGGGGCTGGTCTTTCAGTATCCCGAGCAGCAGCTCTTTGAGGAAACAGTCAAGAAGGACATTGCCTTCGGGCCCCGCAACATGGGTTTGTCTGAGCAGGAGATCGACAGCCGCGTACGCGAGGCCATGGACAAGATAGGCCTGCCCTATGATGAGATCTCCGAAAAGTCGCCCTTTGAGCTGTCCGGCGGCCAGATGCGCCGCGTGGCACTGGCGGGTGTGCTGGCGATGAAGCCGCGTATCCTGGTGCTGGATGAGCCCACAGCGGGCCTGGATCCGCGGGCGCGGGATTTTCTTCTGAAAGATGTGGAGCAATTGCACAAGGGCGGTACCACGGTGGTCATGATCTCCCACAGCATGGATGATGTGGCGCGCCTGGCCACGCGCATCGCGGTGCTGGAAAAGGGCAACCTGGACATGGTGGGCAGCCCGCAGGAGGTTTTTTCCCGGGTGGAACACCTGACGAAGATGGGCCTGGACGTGCCCCAGGCGAGCAAGCTGCGTTACTTGCTGCTGCAGGAGGGCCTTGAGTTGCCAGACTGCTATCTGCTGGACGATCTGTCGGCTTCCCTGGCCAAGTATCTGAAGGGGGGTGCGGCAGTTGTTGGGTGATATAACCCTGGGCCAATACTACCCGGTCGACAGCCCTGTGCACCGCCTGGATCCCCGCATCAAGATTGTTATGACCGTGGCCTTCATCGTGGCCGTCTTTTTGGTGGGCTCGCCGCTTGGCTATTTGCCGATCCTTGCCTATCTGCTGTGGGTGACCCGCCTGAGCCATCTGCCGGTCAAGATGATGATCAAGAGCATCAAACCATTGCGTGTTTTGCTCATCTTTACCTTCGTGCTCAACCTCTTCTTTGGCATGGGCGAGACGATCCTGGTAAAATGGGGCTTTTTGCAGATCACGCAGGAGGGGCTGTTAAGCGCCACGCACTTCTCCCTGCGCCTGATCTTCCTGGTGATGGGTTCCAGCATCCTGACCCTGACCACGGCGCCGGTGACCCTGACCGATGGCCTGGAGCGCCTGGCCGCCCCGCTCAAAGTCTTTCACTTTCCCGCGCATGAGATGGCCATGATGATGACCATCGCGCTGCGCTTTATCCCCACCCTGGCAGAGGAGGCCGATAAGATCATGAAGGCCCAGTCTGCCCGCGGGGCCGATTTCACCTCAGGCAACCTTAAGGCCCGCGCCAAGGCGATGATACCGCTGCTGGTGCCCCTGTTTGTCAGTGCCTTCCGCAGGGCGGGCGACCTGGCCATGGCGATGGAGAGCCGCTGCTACCACGGCGGCGAGGGCAGGACGCGCCTGCATGTGCTGAAGACCGGCCGAAGCGATTGGCTGGCGGTGGCATCCCTGGGCGTTTTGATCGTTGCTGTGGTGCTGATGAAGCGCTATGTATGAACGCGCGCTGATTACCATCGAATACGAGGGCACAGCCTACTGCGGTTTCCAGAGGCAGCTGAACGGCCCCAGCGTGCAGGGGGAGCTTGAAAAGGCCCTGCGCAAGCTGCTGAGCCAGCCCATCACCATCACCGGCGCCAGCCGCACAGACGCGGGCGTGCATGCCCTGGGGCAGCGCGCCCATTTTGATATGCAGGGCAGCATCCCCATGGAGAAGCTGCCCTTCGCGCTCAATGGCCTGCTGCCCCGCGACATCCGGGTGACAGCAGGGTGCAGGGTGGAGCCTGCCTTTCACGCGCGCTTTGACGCACGCGGCAAGACCTACAGCTATTTAATATTCAACCGGCGACAGGCCAGCGCCCTCAAGCGTAACTTCAGCGCCTATGTGCCGCTGCCCCTGGATGTGGAAGCGATGCAGCGCTCGCTGCAGGACCTGTCGAGCACGCACGATTTCGCAGCTTTCCAGGCGGCAGGCGGTACGGCCAAGACAACCAACAGGACGCTGCAAAGCCTGACCCTTGACAAGCAGGGGGACGAGATCACGCTGACGCTGAGGGGGGACGCCTTTTTATACAACATGGTGCGCATCATCGCCGGCACCCTGATCCAGATCGGCCTGGGCAAGCTGGGTGAGGATGCCTTTCAGCAGGCTTTCCATAGCATGGACAGGCTGGCGCTGGGGCCTACCGCACCCGCCCAGGGCCTGACATTGTGCCGGGTATTTTATGAGGACCTGCCCTGATGGAGAGCATCCGCCTGTCCGTGCGCGCGCTGGTGGCGTTTTCGCACTTTCCGCCGGACATCATGCCCATCTCGCTCAACCTGATGGAGGAGGGGCGCGTCGCGCACCTGGCCTGCCAACTGCGCAGCGGGGCGCAAAGCGAAGTGCCGCTGATCTGGCAGGGGGGGATGCAGGGCCTTGACTTCGTCATCACCGGCCGCATGGACCTATATGATGCCCACAGCCAGCCGCCGCTGATCGAGGAGATCAAGCTCAATTCAGATGAGCCACCCCTGGCGTCTTTGCCTGAACATTTCTATCAAGCGCTGTGTTATGGTTATATATTGGGGCAAAGGGACGGGATACCGGCCTTCCTGATCCGCGTCAGCTATGTCAATTTGCGGGGTTTCATAGTGGCTTCCTTTGAAGAACAATGCACCTTCGAAAAGCTGGAGGAGGCTTTTTTTAGCTTGCTCACTCCCCTTGCCGCCTGGCAAAAGAAACTGGCGCGGCATGAGGAGAGGCGCGACAAGAGCCTGCAGTCGCTGTCTTTTCCCTACTCTGCCTTCCGCCCGGGCCAGCGCGAGATGGCGGCGCAGGTCTACACCGCCATCACCCGACGCAGGCGGCTGTATGCTACCATGCCCACCGGCACAGGCAAATCTTCCGCCGTGCTTTATCCTGCGCTCAAGGCGATGGGGCAGGGCTTAAGCGGGCAGATAGTCTGCCTCACTGCCCGGGGCACCGCGCGCCGCGCGATGGAGGAAGAGGCCGCGCGCATGCGCGCCCTGGGGCTCAAGGCAAAGGTGCTGAGCCTCTACGCCAAGGAGAAGCTCTGCCCGATGCCTGAAATGCGCTGCGATGCCGCCTGGTGCCCACGGGCCAAGGGCCACTTCCTGCGCCAGCAGGCAGGGCTGCAAAGCGCCATGCGGGCGGCTGTCTGGGATGAGGGAACCGTGCTGAGGTTGGCGGATCGCCATCAACTGTGTCCCTTTGAGTTCAGTCTGGCCTTGAGCGAGATCGCGGATGTCCTGATCTGTGACTACAACTACTTCTTTGACCCCAGGCTGCGCATCAAGCGCCTGTTTGAGCAGCCAAGCCGGGCGACTGTGCTGCTGGACGAGGCGCATAACCTGCCCGACCGAGCGCGGGAGATGCTCTCTGGCAGTTTGAACGGCGCGCAGCTGAGCAGTATGCGCCGGGAGGCGGGCTCGATCCTCACGCGAAAGAGCAGGCTCTACCGGCGGGCGGGCCAGGTGCTTGCCGCTTTGCGCGCCATGGAGCCTGGCTCAGCCAGTCTGCCTCCTGAGCTGGAGCCAGCCCTTGATGCACTTCTGGATGCCCTGGGCCAGAGCCCCGGTTTCCCTGTCAGCAGCGCCATGATCAGGGATTTGCTGGGGTTTCTGGACGCGATGAAACGGCAGCTGGCCGCGCCTGAGGATTATCAGCTGCTGTGCCAATCTCAGGGCAAGGAGCGCGCGCTTCGGCTCATCTGCCTCAACATCACCCCGCATCTGGCCCGTGCGACCAGCAAGTTGAGGGGTTACGTCTGCTATTCAGCGACGCTCAGTCCCCTGCAGGCCATGCGGGATCTATTGGGCGGCGGGGAAGAGGACGCCTGTTTTGAGTTGCCCTCGCCCTTCCCGCAGGAACATCTGCTGGTTTTGCAGCTGCCCGTTGACACACGCTTCACCGCGCGTGACCGCAGTCTGGTCCCTGTCGCGCAGGTCATCAGGTATATGGCGCAGGGGAGGGAAGGCAAGTACATCGCCTTCTTCCCTTCATATGCCTATATGCAGCGCGTGGCTGAGCTTCTGACGGATCTGCCCCTGCATGTTCAGCAGGGCGGTATGGATGAGCGGGAGCGGCAGGATTATCTGGCCCGCTTCACGGCTGACAGCCGCCCCCTGCTGGCCCTGGCGGTGCTGGGCGGCGTGTTCTCCGAGGGTATCGACCTGCCGGGGCTTGCCCTGATCGGCGTATGCGTGGTGGGCGTGGGACTGCCTCAGGTCAATGAGGAACGCGAAGCCATCCGCCAAAGGGCGACGGCGCAGGGCATGGCGGGCTTTGATATCGCCTATCGCCACCCGGGCATGCACAAGGTGCTGCAGGCGGCAGGGCGGCTGATCCGCTCGGAAGAGGACAGGGGTGTGCTTCTGTTGTGCGATGAGCGCTTCAGCCAGAGCGCCTATCGCAATCTTTTGCCCCCGCACTATCATCCCCTGGCGCTTGGCGGGCTGGAAGAAATACCACCCCGCTTGCAGGAATTCTGGGGCGGGGTGCAGAAAACATGCGATACGGATAGATATGCGGATGAAAGGAGTGAGTATCCTGACTGAGATCCCCCAGCATCGCCTGGGCGATGTGGAGCGCAAGGTGCTCACGCTGCATGCCCTGCAGGTGCTTGGCGAATGCAGCAACCTTCAGTTGATCGGCTTCATGGCGCAGACGGACATCATGAACTACTTTGATCTGCAGACGGCGTTGTATGCGCTGCGCGACGCGGGTCAAGTGGCCAGGTCCCTTCAGGCCGCGGATGATCTGTACCAGATCACGCCGGCGGGCCTGGAGACCCTTGCCCTGTTTTCAGCGCGCGCGCCGCAAAGCGCCTTGGATATCATCCTGCAGGCAGGCCCGGATTACAGGGCCCGCATCCATTTGGAGCGCGAGAAGTCGGCCCGCGTCATCCATGACCAGACCAATGAGTATCATGTCCTCATGCAGGTGGTCGAGCAGCAGATGCCGCTATTGTCCATCAACTTAAGCTTGCCCACCGCGGAGCTGGCGGCCCAGTTTCGTGACCGCTGGCCTGAGTACGCGCAGGCGATATATGACTTCATCATTGACCGGCTGGCCGGGGAGCGTGAAGGATGAGCCTTTGGGCGATCATCGCGGCTGCCGGTTCTGGCCTGCGTATGGGCGGGGATAAGGTCAAGACCCTGCAGACGCTTGCGGGCCGCGCGGTGATAAGCTACAGCGTTCAGGCCCTGCAGGAGGTTTGCCAGGGCATCGTCATCGCCGCCCGGGAAGAAGATATACCGGCTATTCAGCAGGCCCTGGCGCTGGATGGCCTGACAGTTGATGCCTGCGTGAAAGGCGGCAGTGAGCGCCGCCACAGCGTGGAGAACGCCCTGGGTGCCCTGTCCCCGGACTGCGATCTTGTTCTGGTGCATGACGGGGCGCGGCCCTTATGCAGCCAGGCGCTGATCAGGCGCGTGGCGGACAGCGCGCGCCTATATGGCTCCGGCGTGCCGGCGCTGCCGCTGCTTGATACCATCAAGCGGGTGGACGCGGAAGGCCGCGGCGTTGAAACGCTGGACCGCCAAAGCCTGCGGCAGGTGCAGACGCCCCAGGGCTTCAGCCGCAAGTTGCTGGAACGGGCCTACAGCCAGGTCAAGGGTCCGGCCACTGACGATGCCTCCCTGGTGGAGGCACTGGGCGTGCCGGTGTATCTGGTCATGGGCGACCTGAATAACATCAAGCTGACCCTGCCGGGCGATCTGGAACACGCGCACAATATCCTGCGAGGCATTCAGCCGCCCCGCGTGGGCTTTGGCTACGATGTGCATCGCCTGGCAGCGGGTCGTCCGCTTGTCCTGGGCGGCGTGACCATTCCCTATGACAAAGGACTGCTGGGTCACAGCGATGCCGATGTCGCCATCCATGCCCTGATAGACGCGCTGCTTGGCGCGGCAGGCTTACTTGATATCGGCAGCCAGTTTCCCGACAGCGATGTGCGATACAAGGGCATTTCGTCCCTGGAATTGCTCAAAAGTACACGCCTGCTACTTTCAAACGCCGGCTTTATGCCCTATAATGTGGATATTACCATAGCAGCGCAGACGCCAAAGCTGGCGCCCTTCGTGTCACAGATGCGCAGGCAGTTGGCGGTCTGCCTGCGGGTCCCCGAGGGCAACGTGTCCCTCAAGGCGACCACCACCGAGGGCCTGGGTTTTGAAGGGGAGGGACTGGGCATCTCCGCCCGCGCGGTCGCGCTGGTTCAGACCATCTCATAAGCAGGCACAGCCTGACAGCGTGTCAAAAGATGCCTGCGGCACCATTTTTGACACGGGGGAACGATGGGCAACCGGCTGTCGCTGCGCTATCCGCAAGCTCAATCTTCGCCGGACTTCGTTCGCAGGTGCTCACTCGTTCGGCTCGTTTCGCTTGATTCCTTCGCCTGCCTTCCTCGCCCACAGGGCGCGGCAGGCTTCGTCACCGGGCGCCGGACCACAGTCGGAGGATTCCGACCCTCCGACACATCCCAAAGGGGGTTTTGACGGACTAAAGCAGGAAAAGCCTGACTAATTTCGTAGGAGGACGAAGACATGCTGCTGGAAAACAAGGTATGGGTAGGGACTTCCAAGGAAGGCGCCGTTTGCATGCTGCCCCAGATGGCTAACCGCCACGGCCTGATCTCAGGGGCCACCGGCACAGGCAAGACAGTGACCCTGCAAGTGATGGCGGAGGCCTTCAGCCAGCTGGGCGTACCCGTGTTTATGTCGGATATCAAGGGGGATCTGGGCGGCCTGGCAAAGCCTGGCGAACTCAACGAAAAGATCAGCGCCCGCCTGGATACCTGCGGCGTACAGCACTTCACGCCCCGAGTCTGCCCTGTGATGTTCTGGGATGTCTTTGGCAAGTCAGGCCATCCCGTGCGTGCCACCGTTTCCGAGATGGGCCCCCTGCTGCTGAGCCGCATGCTGCAGTTAAACGACACGCAGGCAGGGGTACTGCATCTGGTCTTTCGTATCGCCGATGAGCAAAACATGCTGCTGATCGACCTCAAGGACCTGCGGGCCATGCTCACCTATGTGGGCGAGGATTCGCAGAATTACACCCTGCGCTATGGCAACATCTCCAAGAGCTCTGTAGGCGCCATCCAGCGCGCCATCGCGGTGCTGGAGGATCAGGGCGGCAACTACTTCTTCGCGGAGCCCGCGCTCAATATCAACGACTGGTTCGTCCGGGACGAGGCTGGCAACGGCATGATCAACATCCTGGCCGCCGACAAGCTCTTTTTGCGGCCGGCGCTGTACTCCGCCTTCATGTTGTGGATGCTGGGCGAGCTGTATGAACTGCTGCCTGAGCAGGGTGACAGCGAGCTGCCCCGTATCGTCTTCTTCTTTGATGAGGCGCATCTGCTGTTTGAGGATTGCCCCAAGGATCTGATGGACAAGATCCAGCTGACCATCCGCCTGATCCGCTCCAAGGGAGTGGGCGTTTTCTTCATCACCCAGAATCCGACTGATATCCCCACTTCAGTGCTCAGCCAGCTTTCCGCGCGCGTGCAGCACGCGCTGCGCGCTTTCACCCCGCAGGAACAACGCGTCATCCAGGCTGTGGCGCAGACCTTCCGCATCAACCCCGCCTTTGATACGCAGGAGGTCCTGACCGCGCTTGGCACGGGCGAGGCGCTGCTGAGCTTCCTGGAAAAGGATGGCAGCCCCTCCATCACACAGCGCGCTACCATCCTGCCGCCGCAGTCATCCATCGGCGCCATTTCACCCACCCTGCGCCAGACCCTGATAGATTCAAGCGACCTCAAGGGCAAGTATGATGAGGTGTTTGATCGGGAGAGCGCCTATGAGGTGCTCAGCGGGAAGTTCGCCTCCCAGGGCATCCAGCAGACAAGTGTCGTGGCGGAGATCCCGCCCCAGGCGCAGCCTGAGACGGCTGAAATGACCCAGCCGACAAGCGCCACCATGACCTTCAGGGTCTATGACCCGACCACGGGTGAGTATGTGGAGCGCCAGATGCAGGCACCCGTCCAGCCATCGGTGTCCATGCAGACCCAGTATGCCATGCCGCCTTCCCAGCCCCTCCCGCAGTATCAGGCGCCGCAGCCCGCCATGCCCGCCATCCCCCAGGGGCAGCAGTCTGTGTTGGTCTTCAACCCCAAGACCGGGCAGTACGAGCCCCAGCAGTTGAGCGCCAGGCAGCAAAAACAGGCACCTGTCAAGGAGCCCAGGCAGGAGCCTTCGGCGCTTGAAAAGATGCTGGCCAACTTCACTCGCTCCACAGCTTCCGGCGCCGGCTACACCGTAGGCCGCTCGATCACGCGCAGCATTCTGGGTGTGTTTGGCATCAAGTAAGGAGTCACCATGAAAAAACGCATTGGTCTATTGACCGCCGGCGGCGATTGCCCTGGCCTCAACGCAGCTATCCGCGGCGTGGTGCGCGCCGCCTATCACCTGTTTGACGCGGAGATCATCGGCATCCGCGAAGGCTTTCGCGGCCTGATAGAGGGTGACTATCACCCCATGGAGGAAAGCCAGTTTTCCAATATCCTGACCAGGGGCGGCACGATCCTGGGCACCAGCCGCACCCCTTTCAGCCAGATGCGCACCACCGATGATGGCACCGATAAGGTGGCCGAGATGAAACGCAATTATAAGGCCATGCGCCTGGACTGTCTGGTGACCCTGGGCGGCAACGGCACGCACAAGACCGCCAACCTCCTGTCACAGGAGGGGCTCAATGTCATCGGCCTGCCCAAGACCATTGACAACGACATCGCCGGCACGGACTTTACCTTCGGCTTTCACACCGCTGTTGAGATTGCCACCGATGTCGTTGACCGCATCCACACCACAGCGGCCAGCCATGGGCGCTGCATGGTCATTGAGTTGATGGGCAACAAGTCAGGCTGGCTGACGCTGTATGCCGGCCTGGCAGGCGGCGCCGATGTTATCCTGCTGCCCGAAATACCCTACGACCTTGATAAGGTGGCAGAAGTCGTGGAGACTCGCGCCAACCTGCGCAAGTCCTTTTCCATCATCGCGGTGGCCGAAGGCGCCATGGATAAGAACGAAGGCAGCATGAAGAAGAAGGAAAGGGAGAGCGCCAGGACCCAGAGCGTCTATACCAGCATCTCCCAGCGCATCGCCGCCCAATTACAGGAAAAGTGCGGCGTGGAAACGCGCACCGTGGTGCCCGGGTATATCCAGCGTGGCGGCACCCCCTGCGCTTACGACCGCGTGCTGTCCACCCAGTTTGGCGTTCACGCGGCCCAGCTCATTCGGGACGACATTTATGGCGTCACGGTGGGAGTGGACGGCCGCAAGATCATCCATAACAAGCTAAGCGATGTCGCAGGCGTCAGCAAGGCTGTCCAGCTGGACGGCCCGATGGTGCAGTCGGCCATGGACATCAACATATCCTTTGGGATCTGAGCGTCATGTGGATATGTAATCGCTGCCAGACCAAGAACCGTGAGGGGGATACCCGCTGCATCCAGTGTTCAGCGCCCCGCAGCGCCAGGCGCTTTGGCGCGGGCACGGTGGTGGAAACGCCCTCCGTGACCGGTACGGCTGCCCCACAGGAGATCCGCAGCCCACAGGTGCACACCGCGCCGCTGCCATTAGAAGGCAAAGCCGGGCAGCGACCCGCGCCGGCACAAAAGGCAGCCGCTCCACAGGCAGAGGGAAAGCCTGCAAGCCGTCCCCGTCCCAAGCGGCCGGGCAATGGCGCGGCCCGCTGCTTAAGCGCCATCGGCCTGATTCTGGCCGTACTGCTGCCGGCGCTGCTCATTTATCTGGCAGTCAGCCACTACGCCGCGTTCTCCCCCCAGCTGAACAATCTGCTTTTTCCTGCGCCTTTGACAGATGTGACGGTTTCCGGCGCTCAGTCGCTCTCCCCGGTCCTCAGCGTGGGCATATATACTTTGGTGACAGTTCTGGCATCGCTGCTCTGTCTGCTTCCCGGACTGTTTGCCATGGGCCTGGGAAAGCTGCTCATCCGCCTGACGCACGCCCAAGGCCGCAACTACTGATCATCAAGGCGTCGGCATACACCAATACCGATCTCGATCATCAACGCTTTGATGCAGCGGATTTTTCCCTTCTCTCAATTCAGCATGGTCGCCTGCTCGCCTTCGCAGTGCTCAGTCGGCACGCTCTGTGCTTTATTGGGCTGTCAGTTCGCTAAGAAACTCCTGGTCGCACTGCTGGCACTCACCCTAGTGATCGAGCTTGCCGTACCCGCGATGGCCGCAGGCTACAAGATCGCCATCGTGACAGGCACCACCTCCCAGGACGAAGAAGAATACCGCGCGGCTGAAACACTCAAGGCGCAGTATCCTGACATCGTCCTCACCGACACCTATCCGGACAACTTCTCCGCCGAGACTGAGACAACCATCGGCAAGTTGCTCAAGTTCGCCAACGATCCTGAGGTCAAGGCCATCATCATGGTGCAGGCCGTGCAGGGCGCGACCGCTGCCTTCACCCAGATCAGGAACGATCTCAAGCGCGATGACCTGCTGCTGATTGCGGGCGTCCCGGCCGAAGATCCCGCCTCCATCACCGGCGCTGCCGACATTGTCCTGGGCGTTGATGAGATCAACGGCGGCGACCAGATCGTCGAGACCGCCAAGGAGTGGGGCGTCGATGTCCTGATCCACTATTCTTTCGCCCGCCATATGAGCTATGAGACCATCGTGGCCCGCCTTAATATCATGAAGGCAGCCGCCGAGGATGCCGGCATTGAGTTGGTCCAGCGCGACGCGCCCGATCCCACCGGCGACGCCGGCATGGTCGGTGCCCAGAACTTCATCCTGGAAGACGTTCCGAAGGTCATGCAGGAGTACGCCGGCAAGAAGGTTGCCTTCTTCTGCACCAATTGCGGCATGCAGGAAGCCCTGCAGGCGGCAGTCCTCCTTCAGCCCAACGCCTACTATCCGCTGCCCTGCTGCCCTGCTGCCCCAGCCCCTTCCATGGCTTCCCCGCCTCCTTGGGCGTGGCGGTCGATCCGGCTGACTACGGCGACACCAATGCCTACATCAGGAAGGAAGCCCAAATCCTGAAGGCCAACGACGCTGTCGGCCGTTTCTCCACCTGGGCTGTTCCCATCAACATGAGCATGATCACCGCCGGCTTTGCCTTTGCCAAGGATTTTATCGAGTCCGGCGCGACCGAAAAGCTCAACAAGGATGCGCTGCTTGCCAAGCTCACCGAGGCCGCTGGCGCGCAGGCTGCCGTTTCCACCTATGTGGATGGCAACGGGGTCGAGTATCCCAACTACTTCATGATCCTCTTTGACAACATCAACTTCGCGGATTACCTCAACTAAACATCCCCTCGTTTTGCAGGAGGCTCGAGAGCCCAGGGGCCTCGAGCCTCTTGTTGATACCAGTCTTAATCAGTAATGCTTTGATGCGGCGGATCTTTTCCTTCTCTCAATTCAGCATGGGCGCCTGCTCGCCCTCGCAGTACTCAGTCGGCACGCTCTGTGCTTCATTGGGCTGTCAGCTTGCTTCATCCCGCACCGCGGGCGCTCGCTTCTGCCCTCAGTCGGCGCAGGCTCCGACTCCCCCGCAACCTCAATGGTCGATGCGCTTCGCAGTCAGTGCCTGCTTGCGCTTCTCCCGCAAGCTCAATCATCGTCAGGCATCCCTCACGGCGCTCGGTCGCCTGCCTCGTTTCGCTTGACTCCTGCGCTTGCCTTCATCGCCCACAGGGCGCGGCGCGCTTCGTCCCCTTTCGGTTGATTCCTTCGCCTGCCTGACCCCGCCACTGGCGGCGGCAGGCTTTGTCACCTTCTTTACTCGACTTCGATAAGTCGAAAAATCTCTCTTCGCATCGGTGCATTACTTCTTTCAACTGGTATGACAAGGGGAAATCTTCAAGATAAGGGCGGATACAATGGCAGCAGAGTACGTGCTGGAAATGAACCATATCGGCAAGCGTTACGGCCAAAACGCCGTGCTGCAGGATGTCAGCCTGCGGGTCATGCCTGGCGAGATCCATGCCCTGCTGGGCGAGAATGGCGCGGGCAAGTCCACGCTGATGAACATTTTGTTTGGCATGCCGGTCATCCACACGACCGGCGGCTTCCAGGGGCAGGTCCTGTTGGACGGGCAGGAGACCCATATCACCTCGCCGCAAAACGCGATGGAGCAGGGCATCGGCATGGTGCATCAGGAGTTCATGCTGATACCGGGTTTCACCATTGCTGAAAACATCAAGCTCAACCGCGAGCTGAGCCGCCCAAACGTCATCAGCAGATTGCTTGGCAATGAGCTGGAGAGTCTGGATATGGCGGGTATGCGGCAGGACGCGCGCAAGGCGCTGGACAAGGTGGGCATCAGCCTGCCTGAGGATACGCTGGTGCGGGGCCTGCCGGTTGGCTACATGCAGTTTGTTGAGATCGCCCGCGAGATCGACAAGACAGGTGTCAAGCTGCTGGTATTTGACGAGCCCACTGCCGTACTGACTGAGTCTGAGGCTGAATAGCTATTGGGCGTCATGCGCAAGATCGCGGCGCAGGGAATCGCCATCATCTTTATTACGCACCGCCTCAACGAGGTGATGCAGGCGGCTGACGGCGTCACCATCCTTCGGGATGGCAAGCTGGTGGTATCAAAATCCGTCAAGGAGACCAGTCTGCTGGAGATGGCGGCGCTGATGATAGGGCGGGGCGATGATGAACAGATCCATATTGCCCACCGTGAGCGGCAGCTGAAGGGTTCCGTTGCCCTGCGGGTGAAAAACCTGAGCGTTGATATGCCCGGCGAGCGCGTGCAGGGGGTCGATCTGGAGGTGTTCGAAGGCGAGATCCTGGGCATCGGCGGATTGGCGGGACAGGGCAAGGTGGGTTTGTCCAACGGCATCATGGGTCTTTATCCTGCGGCAGGCGAGGTGGAGTTGTTTGAAGAGCCCCTGGCGCTCAACGACGCGAAGGGCGCGCTCAAGCGGGGCCTGGCCATGGTGTCTGAGGACAGGCGCGGTGTGGGCCTGCTGCTGGATCAGGGCATTGAAGAGAATATCGTCTTCAGCGCCATGCAGGTGCACGGTGACTTTCTCACCGGCCCAAAGGGGTGCGCCTCAAGGACGGCAAGAAGATCAGAAAGTTTGCCCAGCAGATGATCAGGGAGCTGGACATCCGCTGCCAATCGCCCGCTCAGCATACGGGCACACTGTCCTGCGGCAACCAGCAAAAGGTCTGCGTTGCCAGAGCCCTGGCGCTCAATCCCAGGTTTTTGTTCGTCTCAGAACCCACGCGCGGCATCGATATCGGGGCCAAGATGCTGGTGCTGGAAACGCTGGTGAAGCTCAACCTTGAGCAAGGGATCACCATTGTCATGGTCTCCTCTGAATTGGCGGAGTTGCGCGCGATCTGCGACCGCATCGCCATCGTGGCCGAGGGCAAGATAAACGATATCCTGCTGCCGGAAAGTTCCGATGCGCGCTTCGGCCTGGCAATGAGCGGGCTTTCATCAGAGGAGGATGCAGTATGATGAAGATTGCCAAAGGCAACAAGATCGCAGCCACTCTAATCATGCTGTCGGCGCTGGCGCTGCTGGCGGTGGGCGCCTGGGGTCTGTCGCTGCGCGGGGGAGACTTTGCGGGGGGCAAGCTGACGCAGATGCGCACCCACGCTGTCATGCGTGTGGCGGCAGAAGGCATTATCAACGAGATTGCCCTGCAGGCCAAAAAAGAGGCGCGCGCCTTCGCTGATGTTAACAAATACAGCCGCAATCAGAAGGCCGCCTATGCATCCGAGCAGGAGGATCTGGTCCGCGCAGAGGCTCAACAGCGCTTTGCCCAGTTTTTGGGCGTAGACTCCGGCGCCTTGGAATCAAGCATCGCGGCCCTGTACGCCGCCAGGCGCGATTACGCCGCTGCCGAAGCGAAGGAAAAGGACGATTATGCGCAAAGCTATCTGGCAAATCAGGTCAGCGCCACCGAAGCTCCCCAGGAGGAGGCGGTCGCGGTCGAAGGCGAGGCCATCCTGGATGAAGTCCCCCCTGTTTCCGGGACCAAGGTGGATTATACAGGCTTTGTGGCAAGTGAGCAGCTGCAGGCCAGCCGGGCAGCGCTTGAGCCGCTGTACAGCCAGGTGTTCCTGGACATGCAGTTGATCCTGCCCGACCTGCGCGATGACATGAAGCAGGATCTGCAGGAACCAATAGAGCAAATCATCTACACCCACGGCGACAACTTCGAAAAGGAATACGACCGCTACGCCCAGGCGGACGCCGAGCGCGTGCTGGAAGGCGATGATAAGACGCGCATGAGCATCGCCCGCAGCGCGGAGGATGCGCTGGCTATTGGCATTGGGTTGGTGCTGGCGGCGCTGACGGTGCTGTTTTATAAGGAACTGTCCAAACGCCTGGGGATGCCGCGGCTGATCATCCTGCTGTTCTTTATCCTGCTGCTGATCCTAGGCGCGCTTTACGACATCTCGGTGGCGGGCATGCTGGGCGATACGCTCAAGCGCACGGGCATGTACGGTGTGCTCGCCCTGGCGATGCTGCCGGGCATCCAGTCGGGCATCAGCCTGAACATGGGCATGACGATCGGCATCATTTCAGGCCTGCTCTCAACACTTCTGGTGCTTGAGGCCAACATGACGGGCTAAACGGCCTTCATCCTGGCGGTCAGCGGCGGCATCGTGCTGGCGCTGCCGGTGGGCTGGGCCTACGGCAAATTGCTCAACCGCCTGAAGGGCTCAGAGATGACGGTTTCCACGTACGTGGGCTTCAGTTATGTATCGCTGATGTGCATCGCCTGGATGTTGCTGCCCTTCAAGAATGCCAAACTCACCTGGGCGATGGGCACGGGCCTGCGCACCATGCATAACATGAGGGGCTCCTTTGGCCAGATACTGGATAGCTTTGGCGCCTTCAGCCTCTTTGGTACGCCTGTCCCCACGGGCTTGCTGCTTTTCTTCCTGCTTTGCTGCCTGCTGGTTTACCTGTACACCCGCACCAAGACGGGCACGGCGATGATCGCCGCGGGCTCCAACCCTCGTTTCGCGGAGGCATCGGGCATCAGCGTGGACAGGATGCGCATCATTGGCACCACGATCTCGACTGTCATTGCCTCGGTTGGCATCATCGTCTACGCCCAAAGCTTCGGCTTCATGCAATGGTACAACGGGCCGCGGCAGATGGGCTTTGTGGCGGCGTCGGCGATCCTGATCGGCGGCGCCTCGGTGAGCCGTGCCAAGATCTCCAATGTCATCATTGGCACCTTCCTCTTTCAGGGGGTGCTGGCGATGGGCATCCAGGTGGCCAACGCCGTGATATCCATCGGCGGGCTGTCGGAGGTCATGCGCATCCTCATTTCAAACGGCATCATCCTGTATGCCCTAACCCAATCAGGAGGTGAACAGCGTGCCTGAAACCATGCCATCCAATAGTTTCGCCGCAAAGCTCAAGTCCAACTTGAGCGAATATGTGGTGACCTATATTTTCCTGGTGCTCTCCCTGGTATTCGTGGTGGCTTCGGGTCAGCCGCTGTCAGTTGTTTTCTCCCAATTGATGGATCGCCTCTCGCGCAATCTTTTCATCATTTTGGCGCTCATCATTCCCGTGATCGCGGGCATGGGTATCAACTTTGCCATCACCATCGGCGCGATGGCGGCGCAGGTGGGCCTGCTGCTGGTGATCAACTGGGGCATCACGGGGATAGGCGGCCTGCTGGCCGCAGCGGCGATCACGCTGCCCTTGGCAGCCGGCTTTGGCTTCCTGATCGGTACCTTGCTCAACAAGATGAAGGGATAGGAGACGATAGGTTCCCTGATCCTGGGTTACTTCGCTAACGGCGCCTATCAGCTGCTGTTCCTGTTCATCTTTGGCAAACTGATCCCCCTCAACAGCAATGTGACGATCGTAGGCGCCACGGGCGTACGCAACACGCTCCTGCTCACGGGTGAGGCCGGGCTGCAAAAAGCGCTGGACAATTTGTGGCGCATCAGCTTCCACCAGGCTTTGTACGGGGTCACGGCTTTGGTGGTGATCGGGGCCGTCTTGCTGCTGGTGCTAAAACAGATCAAGCAGCGGCGGGCCATCCGGCTGATCGTGATGGCGGTGGCTTTCAGCGCGGCGGGGACTATCCCGCAGGTGAAGGTACATTTTACCAACCTGACGGTGCCGGTGATTACCTTCCTGGTGGTGGCGGTGCTGTGCCTGTTCAATGTGCTGATCATGCGCACAAAGCTGGGGCAGCGGTTCCGCGCGGTGGGGCAAAGCCGCGTGGTAGCCAACGCGTCAGGAATCAACGTCAACCGCGTGCGTATCAAGGCGATCATGATTTCGACGGTGCTTGCCGGCTGGGGCCAGATCATCTTTGTGCAGAATCTGGGAACGCTGCAGACCTATGCCGCCCATGAAATGGTGGGTCTGTACGCGGGTGCCGCGATCCTGGTAGGCGGCGCGTCGATCAACCGCGCGACGAACACACAGGCCATTGTGGGCTGCCTCTTGTTTCACACGTTGTTTGTGGTGGCGCAGGACGCGGGCACAGCGCTGTTTGGCGATCCGGCGATCGGCGAGTTCTTCAGGGTGTTCCTGTGCTACGGCGTTATCGCGCTGGCGCTGGTGATGTATGCCTGGAAAGGCAGTGACAAGCGCGCGCAGACACCGACGCTGGCGGGAAGCAAGCGGTAGTCGCAGGTCATCAAAAGGGGCTGTCCTGTGTGGGACGGCCCCTTTGCTTTGTACCCTGGCCCATGGGAAGGGTTATCTGCGGTTTGGATCCAGGGGATGAGGTTCGATCATTTTGCCATCGCGGTCAAAATCCAGGGGATTGGCGGCGGTGCGCTCGTAGTGGCGGTAGTATTCCTCCTCGGGGTAGCGGAAGATGTCATTGACGCGCGTGTAGCGGTCATCGGCGGCTTTGACCATGACCAGCAGGTCGCCGTTATTGAGCGCTGCTGCATAGCGTCCGGCGTCGCCCTTGTCGACGCCCAGGCCAATCAGGGCACCGACGAGGCCGCCCACAGCGCCTCCGGCTGCGATGCCGCCCAAGATCGTTACGATGGGGCCGGCTGCCAGGAAGGGGCCAACGCCCGGGATGGTCATCACGCCCAGTTCCAGCAGCAAGGCGCCTACGCCGCCCAGGATGCCCCCGGTGACGGCTCCGGTACCTGCTCCGCCCGCGGTCGCTTTGGGCGTTTTTGCGGAGATGCTGGTTTGGGATTCAATCTTGCCGAAGCGTTCGGGATTCTTTGCCAGTACGGAAATCTCATGGTTGTCATAGCCCATCTCATGAAATCTGCGGATGGCGGATATGACCTCCTTCTCCGTCTTGTAAACTCCGACCACAACTTTCTCTGCCATTTGGTTTCCTTTCTTGCACACTATGCGTGCGTCGCATTCCCCTAATTCACCTGTTGCACGACTATACATAATGAAAGTACCCGATATTCAGCTGCTGAAACGAAACGAAAAAGAAAGTCAGGAGCAAGGCGCGGCGCAACCGAAGAAAAGCTTGAATATCGATCTTAATGTGAACTAATGCTTGGGAACAATGCATTGTAAATTTGAGAGAAGGGATATATTTGGCGCAGGATTTCGATTCATCCATATGCGCCCTTTGAGCCTGTTTGAACAGGTATACTCAAGAATAGAATTAATACCATTCTCACTCATTAATGCTTTGATGTGGCGGATCTTTTTCGCCCTATCTTTGCCTCATTCAGTCGGCGTAGGCTGCGATTACGCCTCATTCCCTCGACTTCGATAGGTCGAAAAATCTCTCTTCGCATCGGTGCATTACTGATCTCGATTGGTATAATGCGGGAGGAGGACAAAACGATGAAACTGCTGACGGAAATCAAGAAAGAGCATGACCTGGTTAGGTATACAACAATGGGCTGTCCAGTGCGGACAGCCCATTTAGTGCATGAAGGAGCAGTTTATGTCATCATGGCAAGCGCGGCCGCGCCCAGAATGCCGGCGTCGTTCTGAAAGTGCGCGGACACGATCTGCGTAAAGGGGTTAAAGGTTTTGAAGGCGCTGGTCTTTTCCACGGCCTCGCGGATGGTGTCGATGACGATATCGCCGGCGTTGGAGAGGCCGCCGCCAATGGCGATCACTGATGGGGTGAAAATCATCATCAGGCTGGACAGCCCGATAACGACCTCATCGATGTAGCTGGTCCACAGCTCCTGAAAATCGCCTGCGCGCACACGGGCGATGACCTCACGCACGCTCAGGCCGCCCGTCATCCCGCGCAAAACGCTGGCCGCGGCGTACATCTCCCAGCAGCCCTTCTGGCCGCAGCTGCACTGGCGCCCTTCGCCATGGGTGATCATGTGGCCGATCTCACCGTGCAGGCCCATGTGGCCGCGGGCAGGAGCGCCGCCAATGATCACGCCGCCGCCAATGCCGGTGCCCAGGGTGATGAGAATGCCGGCGTCGCAGTTTTTGAGGGTGCCAAAGAGATGTTCGGCGGCCAGGGCGCACATGGCGTCGTTTTCCATGGGCAGGCCTTCGTGGAAACGCTCATATAGCAGCGAGCCCAGGGGCACGCCCACCCAGCCCAGCTGGTTGGCGGTGACATAGCCCTGGCTATCCAGCGAGCCCGCGCAGGAAATGCCGACCTTGGCACCGGGGAAACGCTTGATTGCGATCTGCGCCATGGTATAGATGGCATCGGCCATTTCTGCGGGGTCGCGGGGTGAACGCCGCTTGTCACGGTAGACGATCTCAAAGCCGTCTTTCACACAGCCCAGCTTAACTGTCGTAGCGCCAATATCAACACCGATCGCGTACATGCTTCACCTCATTTGAATCTTGGACTCATCCTATCATAAAAAGGGCGCTCGTTCAATGTGGAAGTTTGAGATATGCGGCCCACTAGGGGGTGTTTGAATAATCATAATTATACATGAAAATGGATAAATTACCAAAAGGATATTGACAGACGCCGTCGAATCACTACATTGAGGTGATATGAAATGACGGTACAACGCAGGTATGAGT
>Ga0209429_10000099_pt1 | contig 57377 bp, 58 predicted proteins | sample BarGraNGADG00212_3_FD_184493 | JGI IMG/M metagenome (GOLD analysis project Ga0209429, IMG submission 184493) | Arctic peat soil microbial communities from Barrow, Alaska - Barrow Graham LP Ref core NGADG0004-212 (SPAdes) (version 2) | ecosystem: Environmental > Terrestrial > Soil > Wetlands >... | reverse complement strand
TCTGATGATCAAATTTCTTTGGCGTTAAAGTTGCGGAGACCGGACTCGAACCGATGACCTTTGGGTTATGAGCCCAACGAGCTACCACTGCTCCACTCCGCGATTTGTTTGTGGGTGCAAAAGTACTGCAAAATACCGAAACCGCAAATCTTTTCGAAAAATTATCCGAAAAATAACGATAACGACTTGTGCGAAAGGTTTTTTTACTACATTTGCACAGTCTTAATCGATTTGTGCATAAATCAAGCTGAAATGTCAAAAACCAGAGGTATGTTGGTGGAAGTCGCCCGACAACTTTTCGCTCAGAAAGGTGTCGTTGAAACGACTATGAACGATATTGCCACCGCTTCCGGAAAAGGACGTCGTACACTCTATACCTACTTCAGAAGCAAGGAAGAAATCTATAAAGCTTGTATTGATAGCGAATTGATGATCGTAACGACTGCATTGCAAGGTGTCATGAAGCTGGAACTGGAACCTAGAGAAAAGCTTGAAGAGTACATTCGTGCCCATTTTGATGTCTATAAAAACATCGTCATCCGCAACGGAAACTTGCACGGTGTTTTCTTTCAGGACATGCTGGAAGTTGACAAAGTGCGCAACAAACTTGATAAACGTGAAACCGTCATGATCCACCAGATTCTCGAAGATGGTGTGAACAAAGGAATTTTCATCATTTCCGATATCAAGCGGTTTGCTCAGATCCTGCTTTTTGCCATCAAAGGACTGGAAGCACCTTATACCCGTGAAAATATCCGCGGAAACAAAGAACGGAACCAACAGATTTTCGATTTCTTGTTTTACGGCTTGATGGGAAACGACAAAATATAGGATGAGGCCCACCAACGGGTCTCCTCTTTTTTTTATATAACAATCAAACAGATTACCTCATGAAATTACTCGAAGGAAAAACCGCCATCGTTACCGGAGCCGCCCGCGGCATCGGTAAAGCTATTGCCATCCGTTTCGCACAGGAAGGAGCCAATGTGGCTTTTACCGACCTAGCCATCGATGACAATGCCAAAGCAACTGAAGCAGAAATTGCTGCCCTGGGTGTAAAGGTGAAAGCCTACGCTTCCAACGCCGCCAATTTTGAAGATACCCACAACGTGGTGGAAAACATCGTCAAGGATTTCGGTCGCATCGACATTCTGGTGAACAACGCCGGCATCACCCGCGACGGCCTGATGATGCGCATGTCCGAACAACAATGGGACATGGTCATCAACGTGAACCTGAAATCCGCCTTCAACTTCGTACATGCTGTCACCCCAATCATGATGAAGCAGAAATCCGGAAGCATCATCAACATGAGCTCCGTGGTCGGTGTATCCGGCAACGCTGGTCAAGCCAACTATTCCGCTTCCAAAGCCGGTATGATCGGTCTTGCCAAATCCATCTCGGCTGAACTCGGTAGCCGCGGCATCCGTGCCAACGCCATCGCACCGGGTTTCATTATTACCGAAATGACCGCCCAGTTACCCGAAGAAGTCCGTAAGGAATGGGCTGAAAAAATTCCGTTGCGTCGCGGCGGAACGCCTCAAGATGTGGCCAACGTCTGCGTATTCCTCGGTTCCGAACTCTCATCCTACGTCAGCGGACAGGTCATCAATGTCTGCGGTGGTATGAACCGTTAAGAATGACCGTACTTTACGAAGACAACCACCTCCTAATCGTCAACAAAGCCTGCGGCGAAATCGTGCAGGTGGACAAGACGGGTGATCTCTCACTCGAGGAATCTCTAAAGTTGTGGCTCAAAGATAAATACAACAAACCGGGTAACGTCTTTTTAGGCGTTACCCACCGTTTGGACCGCCCGGTGACGGGCGTTGTCATTTTTGCCAAGACCAGCAAAGTCTTGCCCCGGCTGAACGAGATGTTTCAGAAAGGGGAAATTCATAAGACGTACTGGGCATTGGTCAAAAATCCCCCCAAACAAACGGAAGGGGTTCTGGAACATTACTTAGTCCGGAATGAAAAACAAAACAAGAGTTACGCCTACGATGCGGAGAAGCCCGATTCCAAAAAAGCCATCCTACATTATAAGGTCATCGGCAAGTCCGACACCTATTATTTATTGGAAATCGACCTGAAAACAGGTCGTCACCACCAGATCCGATGCCAGTTGGCCAAGATGGGTTGTCCCATCAAAGGAGACCTGAAATATGGTTTCGACCGTTCCAATAAAGATGGTGGAATATCCCTGCATGCCAGGCATATAGCGTTCGTTCATCCGGTCAGTAAAGTGCAAATCGACATCACGGCACCTCTGCCCACCCACGACCCGATTTGGCAGTATTTTGAAAAGTAGGCGCTAACTGAAAATATTTTCTAAAAAAAATTTGTTTGATAAAAAACTTTTGTATCTTTGCAACATCAAACTACGCGAACAATGGACGATATTTGCATCATCAAAGAAGTATATAAGCTGCTCTACCAGTTTGAAAAAGATTTTTTCGAAAAGCATGAGATGACCATTAACGATGCGATGGTGATTTGTTGCCTTAAAAATGGGGAAGAAAAATCGGCCGGTGACATATGCGATTTCGTTGGTCTTTCCAATTCCAGAGTGTCCAAAGTGTTGTGCACTGTCGAAGAACTGGGCTACATCCAGCGTCGTCTCGGATCGAAGGATAAACGTCAGATGTTTTTCTGCTTGACAGAAAAAGGCAAGATTAAGGTGGAAACCATGAAAGGCCAATCTCTTCATTTTGCCGATTTTTTGAAGCAAATCTCAAAACAGTGTACGCAGTAACACTTTTTTTGCCCAAGAGATGTTTAGTACGAAATAATTCAAATAGAAAATAAAAATGAAGAAAACACTTATTGTCCTAATGGTCTTGATGACCGCACTAACCGGATGCAAAGCAAAAGCTGGAGAAACATCCGCTTCAGCAGAAACGAATAAAACAACTTCAAACAATAAACAAATGGGAGCAATTCATTTAACAAAAGAAACCTTCATTGAGAAGGTGGCTAATTTCGAAGCCCATCCGAAAGAGTGGAAATACCTGGGTGACAAACCCTGCATCATTGACTTTTATGCCGACTGGTGTGGACCATGCAAGGCCGTGGCTCCGATTCTGGAAGAACTGGCTAAGACCTATGATGGTCAAATTTACGTGTACAAGATCAATACGGACGAGCAGCAGGAACTGGCAGGTGCCTTTGGTATCCGCAGCATTCCAAGTCTGCTCTTTGTCCCGATGGACGGCAAACCTCAGATGAGCGTGGGTGCACTGCCCAAAGCGCAGATGGTGGAAGCTATCGACAACATACTCTTGGGAAAAAAATAACTTTTTCAACCAATTACTTGTGAAAGCGTGGGTGTCTCAGTGATGAGGCACCCATTTTGCGACCTCATAGACACTTCATGTTTTTGCGTGATGAACGGACCCGTTTCTGCCACCAATGGATCGTTTTCGTTTGTGGTTCTGCTTAACAATCAGTAACTTTGCACTTTAATTAAATTCGTTTGTATGAAAAAGAAAGTTGTAGTTGTAGGTGGCGGATTTGCCGGCTTGCAAATGGTCCGGGCTTTGGACGATAAACTTTTCGATATAGTTCTTTTGGACAAGCTCAATCACCATCAGTTTCAACCCTTGTTTTATCAGGTCGCGACTTCGCAGATCGAACCTGCCAGTATTTCCTTTCCTTTGAGAAACATTTTCAAGCATAAAACCAATGTGCAGGTCAGGATGGCAGATGTAAAATCGATTGATCGGAACAAGAAGCTTGTGACGACAGATATTGGTGATTTCGAGTATGATTACCTCATTGTTGCGATTGGTTGCCGAACCAACTTTTTCGGCAATTCCAACATCCGTGATCATGCTTTTTCACTAAAAACAACCTACGATGCCATTCGGTTGCGCAACCATGTGTTGAAAAACTTTGAAACAGCCATTTCTGTCAAAGAGGAAGAAAAGCAGTGTTACCTGAATCTGGTTATCGTTGGAGGTGGACCGACTGGTGTCGAACTGGCGGGTTCTTTCGCTGAAATCAAGAAAAATATTCTGCCCAACGATTATCACGGCATCGATTTCTCGAAATTTCGGATCATTTTGGTGGAGGGTTCACCGAACACTCTGAACAATATGAGTCAGGCCACCAAGGACACTTCGGCCAAATACCTCCGTAAAATGGGCGTGGAACTTAAAATGGGCACCATTGTGCAAGATTACGACGGGAAAACACTAACCTTTAAAGGTGGTGAACAGATAAATACCCGCACCGTCATCTGGGCTGCAGGTGTACGTGGGCGACTGATGGACGGTTTTTTGCCCGAAGAAGTATCAGAGCATGGAAAACGGTTGCTCGTGAACCGAATCAATCAATTGATTGGCACTCAGGATATTTTCGTGCTGGGCGACATTGCTTGCATGATTACTCCCAAATATCAACGAGGTCATCCACAATTGGCCAATGTTGCCATCAATCAAGCGAAATTGCTGGCTAAAAATTTAAAACAAATAGAATTGGGCAAACCGACCAAGGAATTTGAATACATCGACTTGGGATCCATGGCTACTGTTGGGACCAATAAGGCTTTGGTTGATTTTCCCGGCATACATTTCAAAGGCCGTATCGCCTGGCTAATCTGGATGTTCCTGCACCTGATGCTTATTTTGAGTGTTCGCAACAAGCTGATCATCTTCATCAACTGGGCTTGGGCGTACATCACCAAGGATACTTCGTTGCGGCTAATACTGACCAGTCCGGACGACCGCGAGGCTTAGGTTTCAAAGTAAATAAGGCTACCCTCGCGGGCAGCCTTATTTGTAGTTAACCTAATTATTTTTCAGAATGGGGTCCTAAATGGGGTAGGCCCAGACTGAGTATTGCATCTGATTCCCATTATATATTTTATTTATTTAGGGTTAGTCGAAGGCAGTATATGCTGTTTCTCCGTGTTGGCTTTCGTCCAGACCGATGGATTCTTCCGTAACTGTTGCGCGGATACCAATGGTTTTTTCAACAAGTTTGAATAAGAGGAAGGTGCCAACACCGGAATAAACTATAGTTGAAAGGACTGCAATTGCCTGAACCCCAAGTTGATGCCAGTTTCCAAAGGCAGCACCACTGTATGCGGACTGAACCATGGGAGTTGCAAGAACACCTGTCAGAAGTGCACCGATGATACCACCGATACCGTGTACGCCGAAAGCATCCAAAGAGTCATCGTATCCAAGTTTGGGTTTCACAACGGCAACCATGAAGAAGCAAATGAGTGAAACGACCAAGCCAATGATTAAGGCTCCTGTAACATCTACGAAACCTGCGGCAGGAGTGATGGCGACCAAGCCGGCTACTGCCCCCGTACATACACCGACAATCGTAGGTTTCTTTCCATGGAACCAATCGAGGAGCGCCCAAACCAAAGCAGCAGTTGCAGCGGCGATGTGTGTCACCAGGAAAGCGTTTCCGGCCAAGCCATCAGCAGCCAAGCCACTACCGGCGTTGAAACCGAACCAACCGAACCACAGCAAAGATGCACCGATGAATACGTGAGGAATGTTGTGAGGAGGTATGGCGTGACCTTGATAGTCGTGGCGTTTGCCTAGCATAAGTGCCATTACAATAGCGGCGATACCAGCGTTGATGTGTACGACCGTACCACCTGCAAAGTCCAGTGCACCTAATTTAAACAACCAACCGTCGGCAGACCAAACCCAGTGTGCAATCGGGTTGTAGATGATGATGGCCCAAAGGAGACTGAATACGAGGAAGCCTTTGAATTTGATGCGTTCAGCGAAAGCACCCAGGATCAGACCCGGCGTGATAACGGCAAACATGCATTGGAACATGATGAATACAAAGTGAGGGATGGTACCTATCGTTCCGCCGTCGGCAGTAGGCTGTGAATGCGAAATGAAGTAGGGACTCAAATCACCCATGTGGATGCCTTTCAGAAAAGCCCAGTCGAAACCACCAATATACGGTGCGAGTGCGCCTTTGATGCTGCCGAAGGATAGGCTGTAACCAACCATAACCCATTCGATGCTGATGACAGCCATCAGAATGATACATTGCATCAAGACGTTCAAAACGTTTTTGCGGCGAACCAAGCCACCATAAAACAAAGCGAGTCCAGGGATGGTCATCAACAGGACCAGAGCGCAGGCTACGATCATCCAGGCGGTATCGCCGGCGTCCACGACGGGTACGATGGCCGCAGGGGCCGCGGTTTGGGCAGTTGCGGCGAGGGAGAATAAACCCAGTGCCGCAAGGGATAAAGCTATTTTTTTCATTGTTACAATCTTTTTGGGGGATTACTTTTCGTCTTTGTTGTAAAGTGCTTCCGGGCCTTTTTCGCCGTTGCGGATGCGGTAGGTTTCATCGATGTCTGAAATAAAAATCTTTCCGTCACCCTGGGTACCCGTACGGGCTGATTCCATAAGGGCATTTACGGTTTTTTCAAGATTAATGTCACGAACCACGATGGAAATCATGCGGCGTTGAATGTAATTGGACTGAAAAATTTGTCCCCTGACGACCTGGTCTTCGGTTGATTTGCCAAGACCGGTGATGTCCCAATAAGAAAACCAATCGATGTCAACATCATACAATGCTTGCTTGACATCTTCAAATTTCGATTTGCGAATGATAGCTTCAATCTTCTTCATAAATGTATAAATATTAAAATTTCATCTTCGGTGCAAAGGTAAAACATATATTCATATAACCTACCATAATGTCGTAAAAAATAATCAAATAACATCAAAAAGACGTTCAAACATCAAAAAGCAAATCATAGTGACTTTTAGATTGTAATGATATATGCAGTTTTTGTTCCATTTTATAAGTAAAAAGAAGGCTGCCCCGCTTTCCGCAGGCAGCCTTCTCAAAAATCAGAACTGTTTTTTTTCACCATTTTACCCGTCGTGTGTATGGATTTGTCACATTTTCCTACATAAATGTATGTATCTTACACATTTACTGCCCGGTGTTAATATTCTCTAATGTCACAATAAATATTAAAAAACTATCAAAAGGAAAGCATAAAATCACTGACGATGACATAAAATCATTAAAAAGCAAAAAAAACTATCAAAATGTTTTGGTGGTTCAAATATTATCCCTATGTTTGCATCGTGAAAAAGATGAAAAAGTTTAACAACTAAAAAAAAAGGTTATGAAAAATTTAGTGAAGAAGATGACGATGGGTTTTGTTGTATTAGCGTTAGGATCCTCTTTATCAGTAGTATCAGCACAAGGTGCCTTTTGTACCGGAGCAGACATTGTTAGTTCATATGTATGGCGTGGAGTTCCTCAGGATCGTGCAGTTGTAGGAAATCCTACCTTAGGAAGCCCGAATATTCAGCCTTACGTATCGTACTGCATTGGTGGTTTGACAGCTGGCGCATGGGCGTCAACAAGTTTTTTAGGAAATGTGAAAGAAGTGGATTTGTATGCCACCTATGCTTTTTCAAGCGCTTTGTCATTAACACTGACCGATTACAACTGGAACTTTGCAGGAAATTATTTCAATTATGGTTCCGGAACCGATCATGTGTTTGAAGCAACCCTTGCCGGTACTGTAGGTTCCTTCACAGGATCATTAAACACCATGTTTGCTGGAGCAGACAAGCTGGCAAGTGGCAAGAATGCTTATTCATCCTATGCTGAACTGGGTTACCAGATTTGCCCCGAAGCGAAATGCTTTGTAGGAGCGGCACTCAATGAAAGCCCGGGCGTTTATTACACCAAAGGTTTCGGTGTAACGAATGTTGGTCTGAAAGTCAGCAAATCCATTGTCCTCACGGATAAATTCAGCTTGCCCCTTTATGGCATCGTTGGTCTGAACCCGGATGCAAAAAGCGCATTCTTTGTCGCAGGCATTACATTATAGGTTATAGGTTTAAAATTCAAGGTATTAATTACTTAATTCAAACGTTATGAGAAGTACAATGGAACTTTCCAGAAGGGGTGGCTATTTCTCGAAAATTGTCGAGGGATTGTCAAAACCAAAGGATTGGAAATTTTTTGCAACAATCTTTGCAGGTAAAATGATCGGGATGGGCATAGCAATTGCGGCTATGGTTTTCATCTCCAGTTTAATCACCGGTACTACCGCTTCAGCAGCAGATACGTACACAGCGCATGAAACAACCGTTTTCAACGCCATCAATACGATCTGGACACTTGTTGCCGCCGCATTGGTTTTTGGTATGCAGGCCGGTTTCGTAATGCTTGAAGCCGGTTTCGCCAGAAAGCGTGAAACCGTAAACATACTGGTGGAATGCGTACTTGACACAGCCATTTGCGGTGTTTCCTTCTACGCCATCGGTTATGCATTCATGTTCGGTTCCGGGAACGGATTCATTGGAAATGAATATTACTTCCTACAAGGAGCTCCGGCAACGTATGGATCGACAGGTGTCGCTTTGTTGGCGCACTGGATCTTCCAATTTGCCTTTGCAGATACCGCTTCCACGATCACTTCAGGTGCCATGATCGGACGCACGAGCTTCCGTGGTGACATCATCTACAGTATTTTCGTTACCGCACTCATTTATCCGATCATTGGTCACTGGGCTTGGGGTCCTGACGGTTTCCTTGCTTTGATGGGTACTCCGGGTCATTTCCTGCCCTCATTGGGACAACCCTTCCGCGATTTCGCCGGTTCATCTGTCGTACACACCATTGGTGGTGTGGTTTCCCTGGCAGGTGCAATTGTTCTAGGTCCGCGCATTGGTCGCAAGTTCTTGCGTGACGATAAAGTCAAAGGCGGTTTGCCCGCAGCACACAGTTTGCCATTGGCCACCATCGGAGCCTTCCTGCTCTGGTTCGGTTGGTACGGTTTCAACCCGGGTAGTACGCTTTCAGGTATCGACTACATTGGAATCGGCCGCGTTGCCGCCAATACAACCATCGCTGCTTGTACAGGTTCGTTGGCCGCTCTACTTTGCGCTCTCTGGATTGGCCCGTTCAAAGGAAAATTTGATACAGGTTTTGCACTGAATGGAATGCTTGCCGGTCTGGTCGCCATCACCGCTCCTTGTTATTGGGTTTCTCCCCTTGGTTCCGCCTTCATTGGTCTGATTGCCGGTGTGATTGTATTCGGCGGTGTCTATTTGTTGGAATGGATGAGAATCGATGATCCCGTAGGTGCAGTTCCCGTTCACGGTCTGAATGGTATTTGGGGAACCTTGTCACTCGGCTTGTTTGCCAGTGGTGAATACGGCTTCACAGGTCCAATGGGTCCGGACAACACCTCTCCTGTAACCGGTCTGTTCTATGGTGGTGGTTTTGATGTTCTTAAAGCACAGGCAGTTGGTAGTTTTACAATAACTGTTGCTACATTTGTAGTCGCCATGATTGTCATGTGGGGCGTCAGCAAGTTGCCTTATCCCTATAAACTGCGTGTTGAACCGGAAGGTGAAACTGGACCTGGCGGACTTGATGTATTCGAACACGGTGCTGAAGCTTACAACTAATCTTGTATATTTGTAACATTCATTTTATAAAGATAGATCATTATGAAAAAAATTGAAGCAATTATTCGGCGCTCAAAATTTGAAGAAGTAAAAGCAGCCTTGCACGAAATTGATATTGATTTCTTCACCTATTCCGAAACCTTCGGTGTCGGCAATGAAAAAAAGAGAAAAGAAGTGATGAGGGGATCCTCCGACACGGAGTTCATTTCCAGATTGACTTTATCCATTGTGGTACGCGACATCAACGTTGACAAAACCATCAAATGCATCTTGGATACAGCCTATACCGGGGTTGTGGGCGATGGAAAGATTTTTGTCATTCCTGTTGACGATTCCTACCGCATTCGTACTAAAGAACGCGGAGACGAGTCCCTGTATATCAAATAGGAAAAGGTATTCCATACTTAAAGGGTGTTTGCTTCAATGAGCAGACACCCTTTTTCATATTAAAAAATCACGTACCTTTACCGTATAATTTAGTACTGTGGAAAAAGAAAAAACCGACCTTCTGGCACAATTCTTCCTGAATTGGTGTAGCCAGTCCCCTGATAAAATCGAGTTCCTGCCGCCAAGCGGATCGTATCGGAGTTATTGCCGCCTAAAGTCAGGTGCGTTCTCCGCGCTTGGAGCATGGAATGCTGATGCTAGGGAGAATGACGCGTTTCTCTCATTCTCAAGGAGTTTTATTGATGAGGGCTTGCCTGTACCGGAAATTTATGAGGTGAATAAGACCGAAGGTGTTTATTTACTGGAAGATTTTGGCACCGACACGCTGTTTGATTGTGTCAAGAACCACTCGTTCGACGATTCCATCAAGACGCTATACCGTAAAAGTCTGAAAGGGTTGGTAAACCTTCAACTCAAAGGCAAGGATTGTATCGATTACACCAAATGCTACCCCCGCGCCGCCTTCGATCGGGATTCTATGATGTGGGACCTCAACTATTTCAAATATTATTTCCTGAAACTCGTCCGCATACCCTTCGACGAGCAGGCTTTGGAGGACGATTTCCGCAATTTTACTGACTACCTGATGCAGGAACGCAGCGATTATTTCCTGTTTCGTGACTTTCAGTCGGCTAACATTATGATCAAAGAGGGTGAACCCTACTTTATCGACTATCAGGGTGGTCGACGCGGTGCGCTTCAATACGACCCTGCCAGTTTGCTATTCGACGCCAAGGCTAAGATTCCTAAAGAGGACCGACAGGAATTGATCTCCTATTATATAGATGAACTCGAAAAACAGATTCCGGTGGATCGTGGCCAGTTTATGGGTTATTATCAGGGTTATGTGCTCATTCGTTTGATGCAGGCCATGGGTGCCTTTGGTTTCCGCGGCGTTGTGGAAAAGAAACCCGGCTTTATGGAAAGCATTCCGCCAGCATTGGTCATGTTCGAAGATATGCTCGAAGACTGGAGCCTTCCGTTGGACATTCCTGAACTTAAGGCTTGCTTTCAGCGGATGATTGATTCAGCCTATTTGAAACACTTGCTCCAAACGCATTTATGAAAGGTGTGATATTTGCCGCAGGACTTGGAACACGGCTGTATCCGTTTACCAAGGACAAGCCCAAGGCTTTGGTGGAAGTCCATGGCAAGGCGATGCTGGGGCATACGCTCGATAAATTCAGGGCTGCCGGCATCTTTGAGGTCATTATCAATGTCCACGCTTTTGCCTCACTGGTTGAACACTATATTAAGGAGTATGCTTTGATGTATCCGGAAATGCATTTGGAGGTTTCGGACGAACGCGAACTGTTGTTGGAAACAGGTGGGGGGCTTCTGAAAATGAAACCTTTTTTGGACGAACCCTTCGTCGTGCACAATGTGGATGTGCTTTCGACCATCGACTTAACTTGCTTGGAGGGCCCTTCACTTGCAACACTGGCTGTTCGCCGTTGCGAAAGCGACCGCTATTTCCTGTTTAACGAAGCCGGCTTGCTCTGTGGCTGGGAAAACGTACGCACCGGTGAACAAAAGATTTCACGTCCTCTTGAAAAAACCCTGCAACGCTTCGGCTTTACAGGCATTCACCGCATTTCGCCTTCCATTTTCCCGTTAATGACGGAGGTAGGTGTGTTTTCTATCACCGACGTGTATTTGCGTTTGGCTGTTCACAACGATATTCGGATGGTGGATGTCTCGGATGCTGCTTGGTTCGATATCGGCAGCCCCGAGCAATTGGCAGTAGCTGAACGCGATTTATAAGCCCTTCCCATAAACATTCTGGTTGTCGCAAAACAGGCTGTTTTATTATTTAAGTAACCGTTTTTCAATTATCTTAATCAGTCGTATTAGAGTTAAGCCAAGAGTGAATATCACTATTCCACTAATGGCCAACATGAATCCACCTTCCTTTGTACCCCATGGAATATCCACAATTTTTCCAGTCAACAACAAATAAAGTGCAAAAATGGTAAGTAATACGATAATAAAAGAGCCTATTGTTCCCAAGTATTTTTTCATTACAAGTCAAATTTAAAATGAATTTCCGTTTTAACTATATCCCTTACAATTAGTCAGATAAAAGGCGCTGAATGGCCACTCTGTTGTGGATGAAGTGTTTGTATATCTATCGTAATGGTATTTTGTCAAAGGTATAAAAATCCTCGAATCTTGTACCTTCGAATTATTTATTCCGGTGAGCCAGCGTGGCTGTCGCCTGAAACGTGGGCATCAGCAATACCTCCGCAATCTGTACATGTGCCGGCGCGGAAGCCGCATAATACACCGTTTCAGCTATGTCGTCCCCGTTCAGCGGCTTGATGCCTTTGTAGAAATCGTCGGCAGCCGGTTTGTTGCCGCGGTAACGAACCACGGTGAAATTGGTTTCCACCATGCCAGGTTTTATAAGTGTGACGCGTAGAGGCGTATCCACTAGGTCAATGCGCAAGCCGTCCGTCAGTGATTTCACCGCTGCTTTTGAGGCGCAATACACGCTGCCGTTGGCATAAGCTGCATCACCGGCGATACTACCTATATTAATAATGTGTCCGCTCCCGCGTGAAACCATGCCAGGAACCACAAGGCGCGTCATAGCCAACAGCCCTTTGATATTGGTGTCCAGCACAATGTCCCATTCGTCCAGATTGCCCTCGAATTCCTTGTCCACGCCAATGACCAGGCCGGCATTGTTCACCAGCACATCGATGTCGGACCAAGGTTTCTGCAACGAGTCAATAGCCAGCTTCATTGCAGCACGATCACGTACGTCGAATGGCAAAGCCAAAACCTTGATGCCGTACGTTTTTTCGAGTTCAGCCTTTAAAGAAGCGACTTTTTCCGGATTTCTGCTGTTCAAAATAATGTCTGAACCCTGCGATGCGAATTTGCGGGCGCAACCTTCGCCAATGCCGCTGGTGGCACCTGTTATGAGGACTATTTTACCTTTCATGATGTTTTTGTTGATTTGAGGATGCAATTTACAAAGGATTCTCCAGAAAACATGAACCGATTCATTTTGCGATTAAACTGCCGAAATACACTTAAAAAACCAATAAAACAGAGTAAAAACACCAAAATAACTTCTATTTTGAAACATTTTTAAGCAAAAAACAGAATAATTATTGTTTGGTATTCAAAAAAAACATTTATCTTTGCAGCATCAAAATCAAAACAATGACTCATTCTATTCTACATAACCTATATTTGATTGGTATTCTTCTACTGGAAGAGTAGCATGGTGGTAGTAGGATTTTAGTATACGGTAAACCCTTCTTGCTACCCAGCAGGAGGGGTTTTTGATTTCAAGGAAAAAACAACATTTTAAACATACAACAATGTCAGACAAAGTATTTATTTTCGACACGACTCTCCGGGATGGGGAACAGGTGCCAGGATGCCAATTGAACACCGTGGAAAAGATTCAGGTTGCCAAGGCACTCGAATCACTTGGTGTTGACGTGATTGAAGCAGGTTTTCCGATTTCCAGCCCGGGCGACTTTAAGTCGGTGGTCGAAATCTCCAAAGCGGTCACTTGGCCCACCATCTGCGCTTTGACGCGTTCAGTCGAGAAAGACATCGACGTGGCTGCCGAAGCTTTGAAATATGCCAAACGCGGCCGTATCCATACCGGTATCGGGACCTCCGATTACCATATCAAGTACAAATTCAATTCCACCCGCGAAGACATTTTGGAACGTGCCATCGCTTGCGTCAAGTATGCCAAGAAATATGTGGAAGATGTTGAATTCTATTGCGAAGATGCTGGTCGTACCGATAACGAGTATTTGGCCCGTGTGGTCGAAGCCGTCATCAAGGCTGGTGCAACGGTCGTGAACATTCCTGACACCACTGGTTATTGTTTGCCCAGCGTGTATGGTGAAAAGATCAAGTTCCTGATGGAAAATGTAAAGGATGTGGACAAAGCTATCATTTCCACTCATTGTCACAACGATTTGGGCATGGCAACCGCCAACACGATGGCCGGAATCCTGAATGGTGCCCGTCAAGTGGAAGTGACCATTAACGGTATCGGTGAACGTGCAGGGAATACTTCCCTTGAGGAAATCGCCATGATTTTGAAATGCCATAAGGACATAAACGTGCATTCCGACATAAATACCCAGCGTATTATTAAAACCAGCCGCTTGGTTTCCAATCTGATGAACATGCCCGTTCAGCCAAATAAAGCCATTGTGGGTAGAAACGCCTTCGCACACTCGAGCGGTATTCACCAGGACGGTGTGCTTAAGAACCGTGAAAGCTACGAAATCATGGACCCCAAAGATGTGGGCATCGACGAAAACTCCATCGTGCTGACTGCCAGAAGCGGACGTGCTGCGCTGAGGCATCGCTTGTCTATTTTGGGCGTCGATATTGACGGCGACCGTTTGGTGGAAGTTTATCAGGAATTCCTTAAATTGGCAGACCGTAAGAAAGATCTCAACGACGATGACGTGTTGTTGTTGGTGGGCGAAGAACGCACCAAAAGCAGTCGCATCAAATTGGATCATTTGCAGGTAGTGACCGGCAAAGGGGTTATGCCCATGGCCAGTATCATTCTGGACATCGCCGGTGAAAAATTCGAAGCCACTTCTTCCGGTAACGGTCCTGTAGATGCTGCCCTCAAAGCGTTGAAGAAAATAGTCAACCGCGAAACCATCGTACAAGAATTTCTCATCCAGGCCATGACCAAGGGTTCAGACGATACTGGAAAGGTGCACATGCAGGTTGAGTACGACGGCGTTATTTATTACGGTTTCTCAGGCAACACCGACATTGTAACCGCTTCTGTGGAAGCCTACATCGATGCCATCAACAAGATTGTAAAATAGTTATATAAAGACAATGGCACAGACATTATTTGACAAAATCTGGGACAGCCACGTGGTAACCGCGGTAGAAAACGGCCCGACCCAAGTATATATTGATAGGCATTATTGCCACGAAGTAACCAGCCCGCAGGCGTTTCAGGGCATGCGCAACCGCAACCTGAAGTTCCTCCGTCCTGAAAAAACCTTCGCCATTCCCGACCATAACATTCCTACCCTGAATCAGGAAAAACCCATCGAGGATCCCATTTCTGCTTTCCAGGTAGAAACCCTGACCAAGAATGCCAACGAATTCGGCATTACCATATACGGCCTCGGCCATAAGAAAAACGGTGTGATTCACGTGGTTGGACCGGAAAACGGCTTGACACTGCCCGGCATGACCATCGTTTGCGGTGACTCCCACACCTCTACCCACGGTGCCCTCGGTGCTGTCGCTTTTGGTATCGGTACGTCCGAAGTGGAAATGGTGATGGCTTCCCAATGCATCCTGCAGGCCAAGCCGTTGCGCATGCGCATCACCATTGACGGAACCCTCGGCAAGGGCGTTTCTGCCAAGGACATGGCACTGTATGTCATTGCCAAGATGACCACCGGCGGTGCTACGGGTTATTTTGTGGAATACGCCGGTGAAGCCATTCGTGCCCTGAGCATGGAAGGTCGCCTGACGCTTTGCAACCTGTCCATCGAGATGGGTGCACGCGGCGGCATGGTCGCACCCGACGAAATCACGTTCGAATACATCAAGGGTCGCGAGTTCGCTCCGAAGGGTGCTGAATGGGACAAGGCAATTTCTGAGTGGAAGAAATTGAAATCCGATGATGACGCTGTTTTCGACAAGGAAATCGTTTTCGCGGCTTCAGCTATTGAACCCAGGATCACCTACGGAACCAATCCGGGCATGGGCCTGGGCATCACCGAAAGCATTCCTACCTTGGATTCCATCGATGAGGCAAGTAAAATTTCCTTTTCTAAATCATTGGAATACATGGGCTTCCAGCCGGGCGACAAGATGCTGGGCAAAAAGATTGATTATGTGTTCTTGGGCAGTTGCACCAATGGCCGCATCGAAGACTTCCGCGCGTTCACCGCTTATGTGAAAGGCAAGAAGAAAGCCGACGATGTGATTGTTTGGCTGGTTCCAGGTTCTTGGGCAGTGGAGGCTCAGTGTCGCGAAGAGGGTTTGGTCGAAATCTTGGAAGCCGCTGGTTTCCAGCTCCGTCAACCCGGATGTTCTGCATGCCTGGCCATGAATGAAGACAAGGTGCCTGCCGGCAAATATGCCGTCTCCACTTCCAACCGTAACTTCGAAGGCCGCCAAGGTCCCGGTGCCCGCACCATCCTGGCCGGTCCGCTGGTAGCCGCTGCTGCAGCAGTAACAGGACATATCACCGATCCGAGAGCATAAGACAATATGGAACCCATCTTCCGATTTTCCCTACCCATCCAGGTCCGTTTTAACGACGTTGACATCATGGGACACGTGTCCAACACGGTCTATCAGAATTACTACGACGCCGGCAAAATGGATTATTTCGATAATCTGTTCATCGGTCTGGATTACAAGGAACTCGGTATTGTCGGTGCTTCGATCAAGATCGAGTATCTTAAACCGATCATGTTCAAAGATGAAATTTACGTGGAGACTCGCGTATCGATACTCGGCAACAAGAGCTTCACCATGGAACACCGATTGGTGAACATGAAGAACGGAGAATTGCTCTCCACTTGTACGGCTGTGATTGTATGTTACGATGCAGTGCACAAGGTAAGCATTCCCATGCCTGCTGTATGGCGCCAGAACATCATTAACCACGAAGGCAAACAGTTAATAATTAAGTAAAATATGGAAAAGTTTTTAACCCTTACTTCCACCATCGTTCCGTTACCCATCGAAAATGTGGATACGGACCAAATCATCCCCGCCCGCTTCCTGAAGGCTACTTCCAAGGACGGTTTCGGCGATAACCTTTTTCGCGACTGGCGCTACGACAGCAACAACGAGCCCATTCCCGGCTTCATTCTGAACAACCCGACCTACAGCGGCTCCATTTTAGTTGCCGGCAAGAACTTCGGCAGTGGTTCCTCACGCGAACATGCCGCCTGGGCAGTAGCCGGTTACGGTTTCCGCGTCGTGGTATCCAGCTTCTTCGCAGACATCTTCAAGGGCAACTCTCTGAACAATGGCGTTTTACCCGTTGTTGTTTCTGAAAGCTTCTTGGCTGAAATCTTTGCCGCTGTCAACGCAAATCCAAAGGCTACCCTGACAGTCAATCTGGAAGAACAGACCATCACCAACAATGTGAATGGTGCGGTGGAAAGTTTTCAGATAAATGCCTATAAGAAGAATTGCATGCTCAATGGCTATGACGATATCGATTTCTTATTAAGTAATAAGGAAAAAATTGAAACCTGGGAATTGCAACAATGAAGATAGAAATAATGGATACGACGCTTCGGGACGGGGAACAAACGTCCGGAGTGTCTTTTGCTGGGCAAGAAAAACTCAGTGTGGTTCGGCTGCTGCTGGACGATTTGAAAGTGGATCGGGTGGAAATCGCTTCGGCGAGGGTTTCAGCCGGTGAATTTGAATCGGTACGACGCATCGGCATCTGGGCCAGGCGCTACAACATGCTGGACAGGGTCGAAATCCTTGGTTTCATCGACAAGGGCCTATCCCTGAAATGGGTCAAGGATGCCGGCATGAAGGTGATCAATCTGCTCACCAAAGGCTCCCTAAACCACGTGACCAATCAATTGCACAAGACACCTGAGCAGCATCTGGAAGACATTCGCTCGGAAGTAGCCTTGTGCCAGGAAGCCGGTGTTTCCGTGAACCTGTACCTGGAAGACTGGTCCAACGGCATGATTCATTCCCCGGAGTACGTTTTTTTCATGATGGACGGCATGCGCGACCTGCCTGTGAAACGCTTCATGTTACCTGATACACTGGGTATCCTTAATCCAACTCAAACCTCCGATTTCTGTGGCCAGATGGTTCAACGCTATCCTGGACTGCATTTCGATTTCCATGCCCACAACGACTACGACCTGGCAGTTGCCAATGTTTATGCTGCTGTTCAAGTAGGAATCAAAGGTGTGCATACGACCATCAATGGTCTGGGCGAACGCGCTGGAAATGCACCGCTCACCAGCGTCATCGCAGTATTGCACGACCATCTCAATTACGAAACCAACATCGTCGAAGATAAATTGACCACGGTCAGCAAAATCGTCGAATCGTATTCCGGCATCCGAATTCCAGCCAACAAGCCGGTAATCGGGGACAACGTATTCACCCAAACTGCTGGTATTCATGCCGATGGCGATGCTAAGAACAACCTGTATTACAACGATCTGCTTCCGGAACGCTTCGGCCGAACCCGCGAATATGCACTCGGCAAGACTTCAGGCAAAGCCAGCATCAAGAAAAATTTGGAAGCCCTTGGCATCGAGTTGGACGAAGAATCCATGGTACTGGTGACGGAACGCATCATCGAACTGGGCGACAAAAAACAACTCGTCACTCAGGATGACCTGCCATACATCATTTCCGACGTGTTGAAACAAGTGAATACCGAACAACCGGTTCGCATATTGAACTATTCCCTCTCGTTGGCCCACGGTTTACGACCCGTAGCGACCGTTAAACTCGAAATCGGTGCCGTTGTCTTTCAAGAAACCGCAGCGGGTGATGGGCAGTACGATGCTTTTATGCGGGCGTTGCGCAAAATCTATGAAAGTCAGGGCAGGGAATTGCCCAAACTGACCAACTACGCAGTGAATATTCCTCCCGGTGGCCGAACCGATGCCTTCGTGCATACGGTCATTAACTGGCGGGACGGTGAGAAGGAATTCCGGACCAGTGGGTTGGATGGTGACCAGACGGAGGCTGCCATAAAAGCAACCATCAAAATGCTTAATATAATTGAACTTCGTGAAAATCCAATAGGAAGCTAAATACTGCGTTACTTTGCACTTGTCGATCCTCACGTACTTAAAGTACGCTCCGGTACGACTTCACGCAAAGTGCCTTGTCTTTAACTCCCTATTGAATTTTCACTCTTGCAGAAACAAACATACTACAAAAAGAAAATTTAAAATTTTGAAAATGAAGTTGAATATTGCTGTACTTCCCGGTGACGGGATCGGTCCTGAGATTGTGGAACAAGCCTTGAACGTGACCAAAGCGGTTTGTGAGAAATTCGGGCATGAACTTACTTATGAAACTGCCATCGTAGGTGCTTGCGCCATTGATGCCACTGGTAATCCTTATCCTGATGCTACGCATGAACTGTGTATGAAATCCGATGCGGTGCTTTTTGGTGCCATCGGTTCGCCGAAATATGATAATGACCCTTCTGCCAAGGTTCGTCCAGAGCAGGGTCTGCTAGCCATGCGCAAGAAATTGGGTTTGTATGCCAATATCCGTCCTGTTAATGTTTTCCCGTCCTTGATTTCCCGTTCACCGCTTCGTGCAGACTTGGTGGAAAACGCCGATTTCATGTGTATTCGTGAACTCACCGGAGGTCTGTACTTCGGTCGTCCGCAGGGTCGCAGCGAAGATGGAAATAGTGCGGTCGATACGTGTGCGTATAACCGTGAAGAAATTGAACGCATTCTGAAACTGGCGTATGAATACGCTGGCCAACGTCGCAAGAAACTGACGGTAGTGGACAAGGCCAATGTGCTGGAAACCTCTCGTTTGTGGAGACAGATTGCTCAGGAAATGGCTCCTTCTTATCCCGATATCGAAACGGAATACATGTTCGTGGACAATGCTGCAATGCGCATCATTCAATGGCCTTCCAGCTTTGATGTAATGGTGACAGAAAACATGTTCGGGGATATTTTGACGGATGAAGCTTCTGTGATCACGGGTTCCATGGGCTTGCTGCCTTCAGCTTCCGTTGGTTTGCATACTTCGGTTTTTGAACCGATTCACGGTTCGTATCCGCAAGCTGCCGGCAAAAACATTGCAAATCCCTTGGCTACAGTGCTTTCAGCCGCTTTGATGTTCGAATATGCGTTCGGACTAATGGAAGAAGGTGCATTGATTCGTCAGGCTGTGGCTGCTTCGATGGAGGCGGGTTGCGTGACGGAAGATATTACTGTTGGCGGGCAGACGGCGCATTCGACTACCGAGGTGGGAGAGTGGTTGGTGGAATATATTAAGAAGTAAGAATTATAAAAGGTTTAACTCACGCAAAGAGTTGCGAATTGACTCCTCGAACTTACGGTAGGAAGGTAATACCTTTAATTTGCTTAGGTCCATTTTCTGACCAATTGGTAAATATAAATCGCTGATTGTTAAATCACAGCGTCTTCTTTTCGGTTTTTCAGATGATGTTATTCTAATTGCATTTTCTATTGCCTCCTTAGGGTTTGCATAGTATTCCGGGAAGCGGTTTAATCCCAAATCTACGTCTGAAAGCGATGTTCCAATTTCCTTTTTTAATAATTCAATGTCGGCAAGCATCCACGACTCAATCATTCTTACAGGAACAACCGCTGACATTGTTCTGCAAAACTCGATTGGATCAGTATCGGATAAAGCATTTCTAGCAGGAACTATTTTTGTGTGAAATGTCTGTTAGTCTGTATCATGATCTGCATCAGCATGTACACATAAGATTGTTATTCCAAAATCATCCATTCCCTTTTTTGATGCAGCCAAATCTTGTTCCACAAAACCCAAATTGGCTTTGGAAATTCTTAAAGAATACAATTCTATCTCCATATCACCTTTGCATTCAAAAGCAATCTGATCCAACGTTTTTTTATAATGCTTTCAAGAAATCTTGAATCAGTTACTCCTTCTGCTAACAAACCAGTAAAAATATACCTACTCATAAATACTATCCAAATCGTTTAAGTTAGCTCTGAAATTGGATGTTTCCAAGTAATTCTTAACAGCAGTAAGCGAGAGTTTTTGTTCCTGTTTTGGAAAATCTAAGCTTGTTTGTTTTTCATTGTTTTTCATTACAGGGGTTATCTTGCTAATGTTAAGCCTTATACGTTTCCCCTCCCTATCGGCAATCAGCGTGCGCAAAGTTGAAAAATGGATGGAAACATTTTTATCAGCATTCCAGCGTATCGTTTCATTTACCAAAACAGGTGAATGTGTATTGACAAGAACTTGCCTGAGTGGTTGGTCATGGTCCATAAAGTTAGTACTTAGATCTTTTAGTAATTGCATCATAGCAACAACCCGGAAAGGATGAATCCCGTTTTCAGGCTCTTCAAAACAAAGTAAACCAGTGTGTTTGGTGTCAAATTCCAGAATGCATAAAGCCAATAATCTTAACGTACCTTCAGAAAGAACTCTGGATGTATATTCTTTATTGTCCTCTCCCTTCAATTTGATAATGTATTGTTTGTCAGCCTTTTCATCATACACATTTACTTCAATGAACTCTGGAAGGAAGCTGTTTAGTTTTCTTGAAATCTCAACCAGACTATAGTCATTGGTCTGTTTGATTCTAAATAATGCAGCAGCCAAATTTTTCCCACTTGGAGAAATGTAGTCCTTCATTCCAGGTTCTTGTTTAGTAGGCTCACGCAAGTCCTCTGGATTAAGTTTAAGAAACTGCCAAGATTTCATTTCCTCTTTTACCGCAAAGGCATGAGGGAAATCCACTGAATTGATACCGCCTAAAACGGTCTGTGAAATTGAATCAGCAGGAGTTGCTTTGCCTCCTTGTTTTCCATCTTGTCTTATCTTGATCGCGATTTTATCTCCCTCTGGATCGGCGTAGATGACTGGTGCACTTGAACCCCCAGATCGTAGTGTTTTTGCTATATCTTTAGAAGTACTTTGTAAGTGCTTATCGATCCATTTGTCATACTGTTTGCTGATTTTCTCCAGTCGCTCATTCTTTACATACAAGTCCTCGAAGCCCAATTCATTGATTTTACGATGTATAGTCAACTCATAACGCAATCTGGTCGTATTCAATTCTGCAACACCACCCCATTTATCTTTTATGGTTCGATCCACCAACATATCCACCACAAATTCCATTTCGCTCGAAAACCAATTGTCTCCATATTGAGTAAATAATTCGCTTGGATTACCTCGTTGTTCACCAAAAGCCGTTCTAAGGTCATTATCAGCTAGCCTGGATAGTAAGGTTAACGCATCGAATAAATTGCTTTTACCGGAAGCATTCGTTCCAGCAACAACCGTCAGAGGTGTAAATTCCATCTCGAAATTCTGGAAGGACTTAAAACCATTGATTCTTATGTATGTAATCATATCTCCAATTATTTATTCGACCTAAAGTTAATTACTCTTTTATAATCTGAAGGTTGCCATTTGAAACAGTTCGAGGTTTCGCTGAATAATGCATTTCGTTCTATCTATATTATATTTATACCCATTATATATTAAATAATAAATAACAAGTATATTTTTATCGTTTAGACCCCCGTCTCGGTTGGTTTAGATCCGCATCTAAATTAATTTAGACCCGCATCTAAATAAGCTGAGATCCGGGTCTCGTTGAAATTTATCAATTACTAAATATAATATAACTAAGAACAACGATGGCTTACAATTACCGTGTACGTAAAAAAGTGGATAAAACAAAACCTGAAAAGCAGGTAAGATATTATGCCGTGCCTGTTTCATCAAAACTAGCTGACTGTATCGAATTTGTGGACAGCCAATGGATACAAATCCGGCTCTATAACGGTTTGTATGGGTAAAGGGTAAAATCTTTATATTTACGGGCAAAAAAGTTGCCATGAATAGTGAGCAGATATTTGCTTTAGCATTGGGTTTGTCAGACCCTTGGTTTATTGAGATGATTGATTTGACAAATCAATTAAGTGCAGGTTCCTTCAAGGAGCTCCACATCTACATCAACTTTCGCAAAGGTTGGCAGTTTCAAACACTATTAATGGAGGCCCTAAACAATTTTTAATGAAGATATTGCATTTAATAATGTGTAATATTCGTATTTTTAGGAACTATCTATTTTATTTTTTACCCACACCCCATGAAAAACCCCACAGTCCCCATCCTCCTTCTCCTCCTCGCCTTCTGCCTCAACGCTAAAAGCGACGTCATCATGAGCAGAGAAAACACACGTCCATCCGTTTACGTTTCCATCCAAAACTTGGACAGCTATCCAGAAGTTGTTTTGATTGGGGTACGTGAAGGTTTGGCTTTGACCAAGGCAAACAATTATTTCAGGATTAAACCTGGTGAACAGTATGGGATTCAAGAGTATGCTCCTCTCAAATTTTATGCGGTTTCAAAGGCGTATTTGGATAAGACCGGCATTAGTAACATCGACTGGGAAACCAATAAGAATGTAGTAAAATCGAATCTGGTAATCGATAGCAAAATATTCAAGGAAAAGGCACCCATCGTAGAAATTATAATGGATTACAAAATCGCGGGATTCGATGATAAGGGTATTGTGCTTTATAGATCGCAGCAAAAATATAGCTATAACAACGGTAAACCCGCCCTTGTCTTACCGTTTGAATATAAAGGAGACTTGATCAAACTACATCAGAACATTGAATAGGATAGCTCCGTTTGTCGGTTCGTACGCACTGGTACATTTGGTAGTGGATGCCGCTTGTGCATTCCTTGTGCTAGGTGTATTGGATATCGGTGTCCAACCTATTCTGAGTCTGTTGATTTATAACGCTTTGGCTTTTGTCTTGCAGGTGCCTATTGGAGCGATGGTTGACCGAACCCTGAACCCAAAGATCGCGGCAATTCTTGGTTTGATACTTGTCTCATGCTCCTTTTTGTTTTGGAATTCGTTGTTTGTGGCATTGATACTGGCTGGTGTAGGAAATGCCATGTTCCATGTTGGCGGTGGTAGTTTGATCCTTTCGTTGGAAGTTAGAAAAGCCACCTACGCAGGTTTATTTGTGGCTCCCGGTGGAATTGGTTTGGCCATTGGCACCTATTTGTCCCTCTCGCACATGATCAGCAATTTGCTATTTTTCCCGATGGTGCTGATTCTCGCGAGCCTATGTTTGTTTTTTATTCAAATACCAACGTTTATCCGTGCCAGAAAGGTGAAAGAGACTACCAAATGGGGTTATTTGATAGCCTCCTTTATCCTCATTCCCATCGTTGTACGCTCACTCATAGGATTATCGATGGATTCTCCATGGAAAGAGAATCACAACCTATTATGGCTGTTGACCGCCGCCATAGCACTCGGCAAGGTATTTGGCGGCATACTGTCCGACAAGTTCGGTCTGCTTAAAGTCGGTGTGGGTGGAATGCTTGTTTCAGCACCTCTACTTGCTTTTTTCCATTCCGTACCTATGTTGGGCATCTTGGGCGTGTTTGTGCTCAACTTTACCATGCCGGTTACATTGGTTGCCATCTTGAGCCTGATGCCAAACAGAAGGGGACTTTCCTTTGGTTTAACAACAGGGGCACTCTTTGTAGGCGCTTTGCCTGTCATTCTGGGCAAGAGTGGATGGTTTCAGACGAATTTCATCGTTTTCACACTGATTGTCGTTTCTGCCATGATCTTGTTTGCGACCTTGTATTATATGGAGAAACAGAAGACCAATAAAGCCTGACCTATGGACTACGAAATGCTTTTTCTTAAATGTTTGATGCAGACCATCCTGATTGAAACGGCTGTTCTGCTGATTTTGTTCAAACTTGTATTCAAGATCAAAGAAATCGGGATCCTCCGACTGCTATTCACCGGATTTCTGGCCAGTTTTGCAACCTTGCCCTATTTGTGGTTTGTTCTGTCCACCTATGTTGATCAACGAATTTGGTTTATGCTGATTGGTGAGTCGTTTGCCATATTGATGGAATCGTTCATCTTGCTGGCGATGCTTCGGATCAAGTATCTAAAAGCACTGTTCACTTCGCTGGCTTGCAACCTGGTTTCCTTTTCAATCGGATTATTGATCAATTAGAAGCCTATTCCGCCATCAACTTGAACCGTACCAATCGCATCGGGATGCCCTTGGCTCCTTTAGCATTCTGCAGACTGTAGAGGTAGCCGTTCCGGAACACCATCCTTGAGGGATTGATAATGAGGTCATAATCCTCACAAACGAACTTGCTTTCACACACAAAACCGCCTCCATTCTCGTAGACCCAAACATGGAAAAGGTTTGCATCTTTTTCTTTCGGGTACTCAAAGTACAGCAAGTTGCCCTCCGAATCCTTTATGACAGTTGACAGGCATGGTCTTGGCAATGTTGTCGTAATTCGGTTCAAGTCTTCTTCCATTTCCTTCAGGAACTTGGCTTTGGCTTCGGCCAATTCTTCGTCGGTATTCGTATTTCTTGACTTGCCCAACTTCATTGTTTTCATTTTTTCCATTTCTTCACGCAGGCTTTTTTTCTGTTCCTCGATGGAAACGGCTTCACGGGTCCAACCCAAGCGTTTTTTTTCCAACAATTTTCCATTCAGGTCGTACTCCCATAAATCACCGTTGTCCGGGAATGCCAGCAGGATCATGTTGCCGCTGTTGGCGATGACGGGGGCCATGTATCGGGCAGTCCCGCCGTCAAAATCGAAACTGTATCCAATGGCACCACCCGTTTTGAAAAGATAACCGTATTGAAAGAGCGGCCTTTCGTCCTTATCGGTATTTCCGAACATTGCTTTGGAGCCTGCTGTCTGGTGTTCCCAGATCCTCTGTTCCTTATTGTCGGCCGTGTTGACAATGTTGACAAAATGTCTGATTGCGTCTTCATTGTAGGATGTTCCAACCGTGAGAAGCTTGTTGTTGGGCAATGCGATAATTTGTCCTGCAATATAGTTTAACTTCAGTGTTTTAACCCAATTACCATTGAAATCCGTCAAATACATGTTTCCAGGATTGTCAATGCCGTAGTAAATGGTGTTTCCATTGATCACACCAAGTGCGGGTTCCGTTTTCTTGAAAACCTTGCCCTTGGTGCTTTTCAGGTTGAATTCTTTCACAAATTTTCCTTGTGCATTGAATTTGGTGTAGAAATTTCGGTAGGTGTTGTTCACAATCACAGAGCCGTCCGGCAATAAGATCAACGATTTGCGGGCACCTACGTTACGACCGCCCAAAGAATCCTGGTAAGAACGGAAAACCGTATTCCAATCGTTCCCCTGTGCGAATGTGTTGTCGGGTACTAAGCGAATGGTACCTTTTTTGTACAATTCAACTAATTTTTGTGCGGATGTTGGCAAAGCAGCCGTGAGGGCGATGCACAACAGAATTATAAGATGCTTTTTCATTTTAAAGTTGATTTTTTTAGATTGTTACTCCATGTAAGTGACTTTTCCCGATTCATCGATGATGGTCATCACCGTTTCCTGTTCCGAATACGGCCGATTGGCATCCACTTCGACGATTTCTCGTTGCATTCGAATGACTTCTTGGTTTTCACTCCTGCAAACCAGTGGCTTGTACAGAAAAACCATTCCAAGGAGGCAGGCGGCCGAAAGGCCGATGGTCCAACGTTTCAGCAGCGGACGCTTTACGCGCGATTCGCCCGCTGCTTCAACGTCTAATACGTTGACGGATAACTTGCCGTTCATGTTCGAAGGAAGCGGTGGTAAAACCACTTCCGCATCCGACTGGGTGTTCAGCAACTTTTTAATTCGGTCGGCACGCCCCTGCAGTTGGGCAAGTCGGAACGAACAGAGGTTGCAAGTGGCCAGGTGCGTTTCCACGCCGGTTTTTTCATCCGTGGAAACCTCGCCGTCGAGGTATTTTTGCAATATGTCGGTGTCAATACATTTCATAACCTTGATATTTAAGTTGTTCTTCCATTTTGACCAGGGACCTAGCCAGCGTTTTTCCGACCGAGGAGAACCGAACGCCGGTGGAGTCTGAAATTTCTTTATAGCTGAAACCTTCGCTGTACATCACCAGAAGTGCCCGCTCCGTAGGTTTCAGCCGCGACAGCGCCTTTTGGACGAATTGCTCCTTTTCTGCTCGTTCGGGAAGTCCATCTTCGGCAGGAACATCCTTGACTTCTTCCAGTGGTCGGTACCGTTTTTGGCGGTTCAGGTGGTCGGTACACTTGTTTATCGTGACACGGTAGAGCCAAGTGTTCAGATATAGAATGGCATAGCCTCCTACCAACTTTTCGTACAATGCCGTGAAAACTTCCTGCACGATGTCGGAAGCACTCTCCCTGTCATCCACCATACGTACGGCCAGCCTATGAAGCCGGGCATGGTTTTCAGCATAGATGTCTTCGAAGGTTTTCAAGCGTTTGAACGGTTTTGTAAGCATTAGTCTTTTAAGGAGGGCGTTTTGTGACAAAGCAACCGAATTTATTTTAAAAGTTGTATTTTTAAGGTTGTAATTAACACTTAATGCAGCATTCCTATGAAAAAGGCCCTTTTCCTATTATTTTTCGCAGCCATCTGCAACCACCTTTTCTCCCAACGCCTCGAAAACGACATTTTCGGTGATCCCACCTACCAATCAAGGGATCTTCAATACCAAGCATCTCTGAAAAAAGACATTTTCAGCAATCTGACGTTCTCAGACAACAAAAGCAATGAGGTCAGATTTGAGAAGAAATACCTAGATGCATTTTACCCGAACTTGTTGGAAAATACGGAGGCGAAATTTGATTTTTTCAGGTATCAGCTTTCCAAATACAGTAATGAACGAAATTACAAAGCCACTTATTCTGTCGATATTTTCGACAAAGTGGTCATCAGCGACAACAAAGGAAATGAAGTGGAAATCGGTAAAGACCTATTTGGGAATCCTACCTACGACGAAACGAAAAACAATGGAGCGAAAGGAAGCATTCGTAGAGACTTGTTTGGTCATTTGGAATACAAAACAGACCAAATTCAAGCAACCCTGAAAAAGGATATTTTTGACAAATGGAGTTATAGTGACGATAGTGGGAATAAGTTTGAATTCAGCATTTCAACCTGGAATTTACTTCAGCACAGATGCGGGAACGATGAGGAAATTCTCCTGTATCTGGTCCATGAATTCGTACTCAATCGCGACAGGGACTACCAAAAAAAATAGTCTAGCATTCTTGGGTACAATTAGGTTCCAGTCACTATGGTGCCAGAACCAACCTGAAGCCTGTCGTACACTTTCTATCTTCCGGATAATTTGAGTTGCGGTTTAAGACATTGCAGAAGGAAATGTCATGTGACCAACTACCTCCACGAATGACCTTTAAATAACCGGTTGACAGACCTGTTGGATTTATCTGAGCAGCATTACTGTATACTCCATACCAGTCGCTGCACCATTCCCATACGTTTCCGCACATGTCGTACAACCCCAATGTGTTGGGCTTTTTGGACGCTACCCTATGTGTTTGAGAAATTGAATTTCCAGAGCTCCATATATAATTGCCTACAGAGTCTGCCTGATTGGTACCTGCCCAATTGGTCATAGTGTCAAGTCCGCCAGCGGCAGCAAATTCCCATTCGGCTTCTGTCGGAAGGCGGTATGTTTTACCTGATACCAGATTCAACTTTTGAATAAATGACTGGATGTCTGCCATGTTAACCGTCTCTACAGGGAAATCGTTGCCATCAAAGGTGCTGGGGTTGTGTCCCATTATTGCTTTCCAAGTTTCTTGAGTAATCTCGGTAGCACCCATCTGAAAAGTAGATAGGGTAACGGAATGTTTGGGACTGATATCACCAATCAAACCACCCATTAGGTACGTTCCACCCTGAATAGTAACCATTCCAAAATCTGGAATCTTCGGTGTTCGAAAAGTTAAGACATTGCCATATTCCACTTTCTCAGAACCAACAGTGGCAAAAGCCCTCACATAATATGGTGTAGCAGAAATCAATCCATGCATCGTGCAGGTAAACTCCTCCAGACTAGTATCAATCATTGAGCTGCTGTCTGAAATTGTCGGATTTGCATTTGTACTCCAACAAATACCACAATTGGTGAATTGTTCAACAGCAGTTCTATCAACGAATCCTCTACAGGTAGCTTCATTAACAGTGATGGTGTAAACACTTTCGGTAGTGACTGTTGAGATTGTAAGGTTTTTATCGTCGTTGCAACTGGAAAAAAAAGTAATTGCTCCTAACAGAACAAGATACATGGGTAAAATCCGTGTGCTTTTCATATCGCAAATTTATTTTTGTACACAAAGATAAAATATTACGTCAAATATATGCAAGGATTTAATGCAGGTAAATGATTTTCTGAGTAACCATTTTGGATGGCGTTTGAACCTTAACGATGTACACACCTTCATTGATTTTTCGTTGATTCAGATCGATGACAGCCGTGTTTTCAAATTGGTTTTGAAGAATCAAGGCACCCTTTGTGTCATATACACTTACCTGATAATGAGTTCCGTAGGTCAATTGGCCTACATTCACGTAAAATACCCCGTTTGTCGGATTCGGATATACACGGATTATTTCCGCATCATCTGTCACTGAACTCAAATTGGTCAGCGCGTTGTAATCATCTTGAAACGGCGAGCCGTTCAGAAAGGAAGATGCCATCCAATAGTCGAAGTTGTCAGGACTTCCTGTCGGGTTCGCATATTTTGCCGACAATGTAAATCCATCTCCGTCAGGCGATGTCGGCCAGGGGTCATTGTCGTCGTACGTGAAAGAAAGCACCAGTTTATTGTTCCGGTTGAACAAAATGACCTCTTCGCCGGAATTGGACAGATTTTTGGAAAAATTTCCGGAGGGATACATTTTATACTTCGAAAAAAAGATATTCGGTTTTGATGCGACCACCCAAAATGCACCTGGGCTTAAGAGCTTTTCATTTGGGAATTGGTAGTATATGGCTGAATCCAATCTCAAACCCGTCATGTCAATGGCGGTATTGCCAGTATTTTTAAATTCGATAAATTCAAAATCCGATCCAGAAATAGTATCTGTACCGACGATAGAATCTTTCGGGTGATAATTCAACTCTGTCACTTTGAGTTTGGAATAGTCTTCGTCCGCGTTGCTGAACACCACTTTTTTAAGTGGCCCCCATACGCCGCTTTTATACAAACGTGCATTGAGTATGGTGGTTTGATTGAGGGTTAGTTCAGTTACACCTTTGCCCAGTTTCGCACCAGTGGCAACGGCACCTCCAATAAGTCTTGGATCCGTATCGTCCAATGTGTAATAAAATGAATTCCCGGAAGTCATCCAGTTTTGTTCGTATAACCGCAGGGTTTTAGTCCCTGTAAAACTCTTGTACTCTTCATAAAACGTTGAGCCATCTAAGGCAACATCTGGCGTTAGAACGGAAGTATACAAACCTTCTGCCAACAATTGTTGTTTCAAAATATCGGTACGTTTTGGGAAATAGTTGGTATACATAGATTGAAGTTGCGTTAGCCAGGTGGCTTTGGTCAGCGAAGGACTCGTTTTTGAATCCCCCCAACGGGCTGACTCTGCAATAATGGCCTGATCTATTTGAGCGGCTCTTGATTTGTAGAGATTTGCCACACTATCAGGGGATAATAGACCGCCTTTTGTCAACTGCTGATAGGCCCTATCAATAAATCGGGCTTTGTACTCCGCATTCTTTGTCATCTTATAATGCAGCCATTGAGGATTGAAATCAGTCATTTTTACGATATTCATTCTTCCGTTCGTACCGATGCTTACCCTGTTTTCTTGAATGCCCACTCCGGGAGAAATAGCGTCAACAAACAGACTATGTTCAGAGTCGTGTGCAAGAAATCTGAAACCCTTCGTCTTATCATTCCTATTATACAAAGCATAGAAATTATTGGGCATGTCATCACCGCTAAATGCTGATACTGGGGCGTCAAAATTGCCCGTATAGAAAATGACCAACATGTAATCAATCAGGTTGTCAACGTCCACCCAAACCTTTCCGTTCGGATCTGGGCTGCCGTCAGCCTTTTCTCCCAGCAAGGCAAAGTAATTGGCATTGGTGTCAAAACCGGTCGCACATTTCGTCCATAAGGCCGACCAAGTATCGATGAGTCCATCCGTCACCTCATCGTAATAGGGAAATTGGTCTGAATTCACCTTGATGACATCGTAATCTTCTGAATTCCCTCCCAGGTAGGATTCAGCATAGTCAGCTTCGGCTCGTTCGTCCGTCTGAAAAATACCCCAATACATACCATTCAGATACAAATGATAGTAACGTCCCCTTTTGTAGGGCTGCCCCATCTTGCCCTGCAGGTCACGGCTGAAAATGTCTGCAACCAAGGAGTTGTATTTGCTGCCTTCTTTGCTCCAGGAGTAATTTTGTTCACACCGCAGGTCAATGCAACCGTATTCATCGGTGCCTTCATTCCCAAATAGGGGGTATTTTAGTTTTTTGGCGCCATATTCGTCTCTGAAATAAAATCGGAAGGCGTGTTTCGGATTGCTCGGATTTTGTGATGCACCACCTCGGATTCGTAATCCGGCATTTATTTGGAATTTCTGGCCACTGGTCGTCTCAAACAATTCTATTGAACAGGGGCGTTCCCATTCTTTCCCACTTTTACTTGCATTCACATAAATACCGCTTGCGGCGCTGAACAAATTATCCATATCTGTGACGATGGAGATGCTTGGGATTTGTTTTAATGAAGCCTCTATGTAGGGTGAGTATAGCGCACTGTTCACTACATCCGTAGCCATTCCGTAATCGAGTACCTGACCATTGACTGGTAAAGAAGGCCACCCCAAGCCCGGGTATGTCTGGGTCTTTACCATATTCAAGAAGATGTACGAGTTTGTTGTAGAATTGGATGGGAAATAACCGGATTTTACAAGCGATGCCCTGACAATGTATCCAGGGGTGGCGCCTCTTCCGGTAGATTGTGTAGGGTCTACGGTCTGTGTCATGCTGTTGCCTGCAAGGACAGCCGTTTTTGAGGTCTTTGGGTCACTCCCGTCAATGGTGTATAAGATGTTACAGTCTGGAAGTGGGGAAGATAGCGTTAAAATGAAAGGATAGCCGTAGTATCCGCCTTTTTTACTAAAAACGACGTTGTTGTTGTAATTGAACGACGCAGTCTCGGGTGTTGCTGACATCTGAACATCAAAATAAATGTCGGAGCTGCCCAAGTCGACATTCAGCACCATGACAGAAAGGCTGTTTTCCCCGTTCACCAAGCCCAGATCGGAAGCATCGACCGTAAACGTCGTATTGGTACCTGATTCATGATTGGACAGTGCCAAAGCTGTGGTTGACAAGGAGGTTGGTGCATTAACTGACAAGGCTGTAACCCCGTTTATTACGATGACAAAAGCATCGTCGTAATTGATGGTAAAGGTTATTGTTTTAATATTCTCTGCTTTTTGCGCCGTAAAATTTGTCCGCAGAAAAAAGGTGGAATAAAGGTTTCTCATATCAGACAACACCGTTCCTCCGCTACCATCGTCGTATCGAAAAGGGGCGGCTCCCGAAATCCAGCTGGTATCGTTGTAGGAAGTGGCCAACAATTCTGCCGGAGTACCATTAGCTGCATTACCCTTCAAATAGTTGAAAGAACTTCCTGACGGAAAATCAATCTGAGCACTAGCAGGCTGAAAAAGAGTAATAAAGAAACACAAGGCTAAAAATCGTACGAAATTTTTCATCAAACAGGGAATTGTGCTTTGGATTTAGACAACGCGCGCAAATATAATACATTAAATGAAAAGGTTTCGATAAGAAAAAGGTTTGTGGTGCTTATATATTCAACCGTATTAGCTTTTTATACTCCCGAGCGTATTTTTTTTGCCGACAACGATATTCACCCCACTAAAAAAAACAATATTTCCCCGTTTAATGGTGAAATTCTCCATATACTTGCACCACCTTTACTAACTGTGAATAAATGAAGTACCGCCCTTTTTTTCTCGCTGCCTTTTTTATTCTTTTCATACCGATAGCTAAGGCCGCGACATATTATGTTGCAACCGACGGCAACGACGCTAATACCGGAACAACCCTTACGACTCCTTTTAAAACGATAGGCAAAGCCGTTGGATTAAGTACGCTTATCGCCGGTGATCAAATTTTCGTTCGTGGAGGAACGTATTCCACTACAACAACCATTACGCTTTCCAAAGTTGGTATCGCAAGTGCACCAATTAGCCTGACAACCTATAATGGTGAACGTGCATTGATCAATTTCACCGGCATCGCTGCAGGCAAGCGAGGCTTGTCACTTATAGGAAGTTATTGGTATATAAAAGGCCTGGATATTTGCAAAGCGACAGACAACGGGATATACATCACTGGAGCCTACAATACGGTCGAATTTTGCACTGTTTTCGAAAACGGAGACTCTGGAATGCAATTATCAGGCGGTGCCCATGACAACAAAATCATCAATTGTGATTCCTACTGGAATGCCGATCCAACCGATTACGGCGATGCCGACGGTTTTGCCTGCAAAATGGATGTTGGCTCCAATAATTATTTCTACGGCTGTCGCTCCTGGCTCAATGTGGATGACGGCTGGGATGGATATCTGAGAGGTGCCGACAATGTCAGCACCTTCCTTGAAAATTGCTGGACTTGGCGAAATGGTTACTTCAAAGACGGAACGGATGCAGGTACTAATGCAAACGGAAACGGTTTCAAAATGGGTGGGAGTGACGATAAGTTGCTCAAACATAATTTTACCCTGAAGAACTGTATTTCGTTCAATAACAAGGCCAAAGGGTTCGATCAAAACAATAACAAAGGAAACATGTCCCTCTATAATTGCACTGGTTATGCAAACGTCGGGAATGATTTCAGCGTATCGAGCATACTTCCGGCCGGTAGTGCCTGCACTGTTTTCAATTGTGTGGATGTGGTCAAGTCCAAAGTATCGCTCGGCTCCTTTGTCATCCAGAAAACCAACAGTTGGCTGACCCCATTCACGGTGACCAACGATGATTTTGTTTCGCTGAACAGTCTGGGCGTCACCGGAAAACGGAATGCGGACGGAAGTCTGCCCAATCTGAATTTCCTGCGCCTTAAAGCAGGCAGCGACTTGATTGACGCGGGAACTAACGTCGGTTTGCCTTTCAATGGAAATGCACCCGATCTGGGTGCCTATGAATTCGAACCGCCTTCTGCTTTAAAAGTTGCCTCCAATAAAACGGGCTCTCCCTATTTCTCTGGCAACCAGTTGGTATTTCAAGATTTGACCAACCCGACCGAGTGTTTTCTTTATGATCTGCAGGGGAAACAACTCTTGCGTGCATTGCTGAACAATGCCTCAAAAGCTCTGAACTGCGAACAACTAAAAAAAGGTTTGTATGTGGTCGAAATCGCCAGTGTTGATGGCCGTCAACGCTTTAAACTCATCAAATAAAGCGTATGTTTGGAAATTCAATCAGCAAGATTCTACTCCTTTTGGTTCTGTCTATTATGTCAACACACTGGTTGACAACTCCACCGGGAACAGTACCACCCATGAAGGGTCGTTGCGTTGGTGCCTGAGTCAGACAGGAAAGCGCACCATTTTGTTTAAGGTTTCAGGCATTATCACATTAGGCAGCAATCTCCACTGAGAAAATGCGAAGTCTATAACTCGTATGGTCAACGAATAGTTTTGCAAGTGATAAACGGTGAAACCAATTGGAGTAGTTCGACCGTCTCAATGAAACCAGGTTTGTATCTTTTCAAGTATTATGCGGAAAATGCAAAGAGTGGAATCCTGAAAATTTTGAATAGATAGTCGTTTAGCTGTCCAGCATTGGTTACCTTTGCCGGACAGTAATTTTTTACGACGATGGAACTCAAGATTGGCGATAAGGTCCGCTTCATGGACGCAGTAGGCGGTGGCACGATCACAGCCTTCAAAGGTAAGGATATGGTGATGGTGCTCGAAGAGGACGGTTTTGAAACGCCGGTTCTCAAAAGGCAATGCGTGGTGATTGATACAACCCCGAAGCCTACCGTAATCAAACCCGTGGCAGCTCCTGTCGTAGCTCAACCAGTTGCACCAAAACCGGTTCAACCCAAGCAACCCGAAACCCGCGCTGGTGAAATACTGAACGTGAGCCTCGCTTTCCTGCCTGCCGAAGGGAAATCCTTTCAGGACTCCCAATTCGAAAGCTATCTCATCAACGAAAGCAACTACACGCTGATGTTCAATTACGCCTCCTGCAGCGGAAAAACCTGGACCAGCCGGTTCGTAGGAAGTGTCGAACCCAATTCCAAGCTTTTCATCGAAGAATTCGGCAGGGAAGTCATCAATGACCTGGAAAAAGTCAGTTTGCAGATTTTAGCTTATAAAATAGGTTCGTATTATTCCTTCAAGAATAGTTTTTCGGTCGAAATCAGACTCGATACGGTCAAATTCTATAAGGTTCATTGCTTTAGGGAAAACGATTTCTTTGATGAAGATGCGTTGATTGTGCCTGTTATTTCGAATGACAATGCTGAAAAGAGCCTGTTGATCGAACCGGAAGATCTTAAAAAGGCGATGTTCGATAAAATGCCTGAGAAACCCAAAGGCTCTCAGCCACTGCCACCTAAAAGCGGACCGTTGGAAATTGACCTGCACATCGACAGCCTGCTTGACACGACGGCCGGAATGGACAATTCAGCCATTTTGAACCATCAATTGGATGCATTCCGCAAAGTGATGGACCAAAACCACAACAAAAAGGGCGTGAAGATCGTGTTCATACATGGAAAAGGCGACGGCGTATTGCGTTCAGCCATCGTGAAAGAACTGCTGGCAAAGTACAAGACTTGTCGGTATCAGGACGCCTCGTTCCGCGAATACGGATTTGGTGCCACGATGGTCATTATTGGCTAAAAATCAAAGAAAAAAGAAAACGGCAATCAGGTTCAGGACACTCAGTATCCCGAATCCGACGAATAGCGGTTTGGCCAACTCCCTGCGATTGCCTGAGAAGCCCATGGCATAGAACATCTTCATGATGTTGTTGCTCATAGTGGCGATGAGGCAACTGGCTGTGAGTACGCCCAACGAAATACCCGTGTAATGTCCTTCCAGCAAGTTCAGAATGAAGGGAGTAATGTCGCTTGCTCCGGAAACAAATGAAAGCAGGGTCAGCCCTTTGGTGCCTATCCAGATCAGAGTAAAATAGGTCAAAGCCGTAAATACGATGTAAAGAAAGGCAAAGATGAGAGCAACCTTGAATTCCAGAGGGTTGTCTTCTATTTCCACTTCTTCTTCTACGGTGTTGGGTATGTTCCGGTTCTCACGGTTTCCTCGGCGGATAAAGAATCCGATACCGATTGAAACGATCATCAGTGCCGTCATTGGAATGACCATCATACGGAACGCTGCTGCATTGAAAATCGCGATGATGATCATCAGCCTAAGGAACATCATGCCGACAGCCATGAACATGGCCGTGGCGTATTCCTGGAGGTGCTCCGCATTGGCGTGCTTGCATTTCCTGCCCAGTATGGAAATGGTGGCTGTGCTGCTATAGAGTCCGCCGATGAGACCAGATACAACAACACCCGATTGTGGGAAAATATAGCGTTTCACCAAATAGCTCAGGTAGGAGATGCCCGAAACAATCACCGTAGCCAACCATATGCGATAAGGAGTAAGGTTAATTTCGGGGAAAATGCGTTCGTCCGGGAGCATGGGCAAAATGATGAAACAGATGAGCAGGAACTTGGCCAGCGTGATGAACTCATCGTTGTTCATTTTCTGAGCAATTTCCACAAAAGTAGACTTCATTTCGGTCAGTACCAGTACGACAACCACGACTGAAACGTAAAACCAGGAATCCATTAGGCAGACCATGGGCCCCATGCAATAGGTGATGAGTGCCGTTATGATGGAGGTGATGCCGTAACTTGCCAGCTTGTTGACCTTGAACCAATAGTTCAAACCGAGCAAGATGACTAATGCAAGGCCACCGCCGGCAAAAAGCATGAAATTCCCCGGCGTCAGTTTGAACAGGATGTAGCCGAATAATCCAATTAGCGTAAAGGTTCGGTCGGAACCGAAAAAGGTCGCTTCTTTATTCAGATTCAACCGCCTTTGTGAAAGCCCGATGAGCAGGGAAAATGTAATTATTAGCAGAAAATCGGTCAACCCGGCCGGCAGGGATGTGGCCCAACTGTTCATAACCTATAAGATTGAAGTTTTATTCCATATTGAGAAGGGATTCTTCACGAGTTGTGAATTGTAGTATTTGCGGTTACCGGTCACTTCCTCACCCAACCAATTCGGGCGTTTGAAAACTTCCGTTTCACTGCCAAGTTCCACTTCTGCGATAATAAGTCCCTGATTTTCACCAAGAAATTCATCGACCTCGAAAACATGCTTGCCCACTTTGATTTCATAGCGGAACTTCTCGATGTAGCCTTCTGTGCAGAGCAGCAACAATTCCTCCGCATCGTGAAGAGAAATCTTTTTCTCCCATTCATAGCGGCTTATTCCACCAGGTTCTGATTTGCCTTTGATGGTGACGTAACCCTTTTTGCCCTTGGTGCGAATGCGACAGGTACCCCCCTTTCCGGAGGCCAGGTATCCCTGCCGAATTCGGGACTTCTTGAATGCCAGATTCCGGAACTCTCCGGCAACCAAAAACTTACGTTCAATTTCGAGCGGCATGCTGACAAACTTCTGCAGGGCCGGGACATTCCGGTCGCTTACTGCAAATATAGTATTATTAATCTCAAAGGTGTATTCACAGTCACAAAGAAGATGCCTTTATCCCAATAGAATAATCACTTATTTTTCAATACATTTGTGGCACAAAAGGTTAGAGTTTAAGAGACTGTTCAAAAAAGTGTGTCAAAGAACCATCAACAGTTCCAAGTATTCAACCATAGCTTTATAAATACCCATCAGGGCCGTACATTTTAAGCTTTTCGTTCCAATAGTTGATAAAACACAAGTAGCTTTTCTTTTCAGTAAAATACGGAAATAGTTGTTCGCCCCTGAGTTTGTATGTATGGATTGACAATTTCTTTTCACGATGCGCTTTTTCCATGCGGTGGTGTCCATCTATTACGTTGAACATTCCTGGGCGGATTTCCGCAACAATAATGGGTATACTCGTATCTACTACTGGCATGTGGCTCTCATTGACACTGCCACTGCAATTTTTGCGAAGCCAGTCCTCTACGTTTATGTCATCCTCCTCAACAACCAACTGTTTGTTCAGAATGTCTTCGATTATCCGGGAAATATTGAATACGAAAATTCCGTTGGGGAATAATTCTTCCCCTTCCCGAACCGTACAAGGCTCGTAATCCGGATTTGGTTTCATTTTTCTTGAACGGCTTATGGTTTTCATCTTTCGGTATTCTGGCTTTATTACCCATTACTACATATACCTTTCAATTGTAGGTTTTCCGAGAATCAACAAAGCAACGAATTTTTTTGAACAATTATTGAAAACCAAACTAAAAAGGGTGTTATTAAAGACACCATTTACTCATGATAAAACCAGGAGAATTGCAGAAAAAGGCCACTTTTGGCTGAGAAAGTGAGATCCATCTTGCAACGAATGCAAGCCAGGGATTACTACGAATTTTGATATCTGCTTGGCATCCTTTAACGAGACATAGTTATAACCCAATCGGCACAAATGAAGTATGGCTGGAATTTTTACTCGTGTGTTTTCATTAAATGCCATAGTTCACAGGTCTATTATTTAAAAATAGTGAGCAGGGTTTTTCATGTATTCACAAAATTACGCAAAGGATTTTACATTTCAGTAGAAGATTATGAGGATGAATGGTTCATGAATGATTTTTGTTATATAGATATTAGTACTTCAATAAAAGATTCCGCAACCTCTCTCTCATCCGGGATTGTTGAAAATGCAAACTGTGAAAGCTCAGATCGATAGGTGTCTTTTAGTTTATCCCATAATGAAGGAAAATCGGTTGTCAGTGGCGATTGCTCCACCGATTTTCCTTGCCAGCCCGAGGGTATATCAAATGTTTGTTGGTCGTGAGCGTAGAGTTCTGCAAAGTCTTTTTTGAATTTATTGGAATGCAAATAAGCATTGCATTGCTTGTCGTTTACCAGAAAATTTAAATCGTAGAAATGTCGAATTTTTGAGGCTGATGCCTTCACTGGGTTTTCGTCGAAAGAAAACCGAACCAATGAAACGAATTTCTCCACCATAGTCTGGGATTTATCAAGAACATTGATTGAAAAGGGTTGTAATCCGTATTCCTCTATGGCCTCTTTTTGGTTAATTACATTCAAAAATTCCGCTATAAAAGACGTGATAGATTGTTTTGCGTAGGGATATGGATTGGCAAACGAGTTGATTTCAATAATAATCCGTTTCAGAGTATTACTGCTTAACCGATTTGTGGCAACAACAGGATATTGAAATACTGATTTACGAAACATAGATCCTTTGCTTGTAATTCCGGGCTCAATAATTTCAATAAGCTCGGTTGTGATTTCTTTCTCCACCGAACGAATCTTTGTTTTTAGGGCATTGCCAGTCAGGTTTTCGTTGATCATAGCAATGTCAATATCTTCAGAAAATCGATCTATCAAACGGTAACCTTTAGACAGAGAGGTTCCTCCTTTAAAAACGATACTGCCCGAATTTGCGGATAAGGCCAGCTTTTTGAGTACAGACGTAATCCAATAGTCTTTCTCCACAAAGTCGGGAGAAATTCCAAAGTGAACGGCTGTAAGCTGAATCAACTCAGCAAAATCTTTTGTATTGTTTTGCAGAATCATCGTATGTACCATTTACGTTGGGTTGGGAGTATATCGGCAGAGATTCCCATTTTATAGGTTGTCATGGGATTGAGTGCAATCAAAAGTGCAGTTGTGTTTTCGTCCGCGTTGATTGTTTCAAGTATAGCCCCCAGAAATGCAATGGTAGCAGGATTGTATTTGAGCACCAGTTTCTTTACGGTGATTATTTGTACCGGCGTAAGGGTTTTGAACAATATCAATAGTCTTTTACACGCATTATCGGGCATCGTATCAGGAATTTCTTTAAAGAATCGCAAGCAGTCAAGGAGTTGAAACAACGGGATATTTTCCTTTGTTATCGTATTTTCCTGTTTTACGAAACTGATTCGATAGATGCCTCTTGTGATTGACTTTTTTTCTTTCCTGGTTGCAATACGGAGAGAAGCCGGAACCTGAGTTGTCAAACCTAAATCGTTGAATACGGAATAGCCCGTCAGATAACCGATAGGTTTACCGTTTTTTTCGATCAGGTCTTTTACTATCTGATAAGTATCGGGTTGCAATTCTCCAAACTTACTAATAAGTGGTTTATAGAACCGACCTTTGGAAAAACGGCGGATTTTCCCCTGTGCTACCAATGTATTGATAGCTTTATTGACAGCTTTAAGTCTATTTACCTCTATCGGAAAATCGGACGAGGTGAATACAAACCCTATCGGGAGTCGGCCTATGGTATCTTTTATAATATCAATCATTTGAATAGCTTTGTATGCTGCAAATATAAATTAATTAAGCGAGTTTATGCCCGTAAAAACTCGCTTAATTTAATAATATTCATTAATTGTTTATACCACTTGAGAAGTTTACCGGTTGTTGTATGTGGTTTAAAGCGGAATTGCGTCGCGGGGGCGCCGCGATCCTCGAGGGGGAACCAGCAAAAAATTTAATGTTTAGAGGGCTTTTCGTGTGCAGTTCAAACGGGATATGGCCCTTAAGCATTTTAAAAATAGTGAGCAGGGATTTTCATGTATTCACAAAATTACGCAAAGGATTTTACATTTTGGTAGAAGATTTTGAAGAGGGATGGTTCATGAATGATTTTTGTGGAAGAAGTGTTTGTTTTTTTGGTTTGCAAAAGCAAAAGTGATGTCTTGTTTTATGCTAAACAACATTGTTCTGTAACAGAAATTCAAAATTGGAATTGGTAGCAGGTTTTTATACTTTGCAGAGCCTTTTTGCTAAGGCGATCGTTATTCAAATCATCTGTTACAATAACTTCTAAAGTATTTGGTAGTATGAAAGTTTATCAATCTAATGAAATCAAGAACATCTCAATAATTGGGAGTTCAAGATCTGGGAAAACCACTCTCGCAGAAGCGATGCTTTTCGAGAGTGGTTTAATAAAACGTCGCGGAACCGTAGAAGCACACAATACTGTGTGTGACTATTTCCCTGTTGAACACGAGTACGGCTATTCCGTTTTCTCCACGCTTTTTCACGTGGAGTGGATGGGCAAAAAGCTGAATTTCATAGATTGTCCCGGATCGGACGACTTCGTAGGCGGCGCAGTGACTGCCTTAAATGTAACAGATACCGCCCTTTTACTGATTAATGGAGCCTACGGTGTCGAAGTGGGTACCCAGAACAGTTTCCGCAATACCGAAAAATACAACAAACCCCTCATCTTCGTCATCAATCAACTTGACCAAGAAAAGGCGGATTACGACAAAATATTGGAACAACTCCGCGAAAACTATGGTACCAAGGTTGTTCCCGTTCAATATCCCGTTGCTACCGGCCCTGGTTTCAATTCAGTCATCGACGTGTTGATGATGAAACGCTATACCTGGAAACCCGAAGGTGGTGTTCCAACAATCGATGATATTCCCGCCGGCGAGATGGCAAAGGCAGAAGCCTTGCATCAGGCATTGGTTGAAGCCGCCGCCGAAAATGACGAAACCCTGATGGAGAAATTCTTTGACCAAGGCACCCTCACAGAAGATGACGTGCGCGACGGCATCCGTCACGGACTGGTAACTCGTGGCATGTTTCCCGTATTTTGTGTCTGCGCCGGTCGCGACATGGGCATCCGCCGTCTGATGGAATTCCTTGGCAACGTCGTTCCGTTTGTAACCGACATGCCTAAATTCCACAATGTTGCCGGTGAAGAAGTCAATCCGGACCCCAACGGCCCCACCAGCCTTTATTTCTTCAAGACTTCTGTTGAACCCCATATCGGTGAAGTATCCTATTTCAAGGTGATGTCCGGTAAAGTGCACGAAGGCGACGATTTGCTGAATGCCAACCGCGGCTCCAAGGAACGCATCGCTCAACTTTTTGCCACGGCAGGCTCCACCCGCATTCCAGTGGAACAACTGGTAGCCGGTGATATCGGTGCCACTGTTAAATTGAAAGATGTAAAAACCGGCAATACACTGAACGGCAAGGGATCCGAAAGCACCTTCGACTTCATCAAATACCCGGCCTCCAAATACCGTCGTGCCATCAAACCCGTGAACGAAGCCGACATCGAAAAAATGATGGTCATCCTCAACCGCATGCGTGAAGAAGATCCGACTTGGGTGGTTGAACAGTCCAAAGAGCTGAAACAGACCATTGTACACGGCCAGGGTGAATTCCATCTGCGTACCCTGAAGTGGCGCATGGAAAATAACGACAAGACACCCATCCAATTCGTAGAACCCCGTATCCCGTATCGTGAAACCATCACCAAGCAGGCTAGGGCCGATTACCGTCACCGCAAGCAATCTGGTGGCTCAGGTCAATTCGGCGAAGTCCATTTGATTGTAGAACCCTATGTGGAAGGCATGCCCATGCCCGAAATCTACAAGTTCGGAGGTCAGGAATTCAAGATTTCAGCCCGCGACGTACAGGAGATTCAATTAGACTGGGGCGGCAAACTTGTTTTCGTGAACAGCGTCGTCGGTGGTGCCATCGATACACGTTTCCTTCCCGCCATCCTAAAGGGCATCATGGCCCGTATGGAACAAGGTCCGTTGACCGGTTCCTATGCCCGTGACGTTCGCGTCATCATTTACGACGGCAAGATGCACCCGGTTGATTCCAATGAAATTTCCTTCATGTTGGCCGGTCGCAACGCCTTCAGCGAAGCCTTCAAAAATGCCGGTCCAAAGATTCTGGAACCCATTTACGACGTGGAAGTGTTTGTTCCCGGTGACCGCATGGGTGACGTCATGGGTGACCTGCAGGGCCGACGCGCCATCATCATGGGTATGAGCAGCGAAAAAGGCTATGAAAAGCTTTCTGCCAGAGTGCCTTTGAAAGAAATGTCCAGTTACTCCACCGCTTTAAGTTCCCTCACCGGTGGCCGCGCCTCTTTTGGCATGAAATTCTTCGCCTACGAGTTGGTGCCTGCCGATGTACAGGACAAGTTGCTTAAGGAGTACGAAGCGCAGCAGCAGGAAAAAGAGTAAGTGACTTCTTTTATTAAATGAAAAGGTCGCCCCAACTTGAGGCGACCTTTTTAAATTTTTGCTTTTCGAATTCGCGTTGTTTCGTTATACGGAAGCAATATAGGTATTTTTTCCTCAATGGTCGAACTCGTGTCAAGCCCCAACGCCTTTACGTCGTTGCTGCTGATACCCCGAATGATGTTGTGCAGGTTCATGACGAAGCCTTCCCAACCACGGAGCTTATAGTCCACTGTCAGAACCCTATCCAAATTGACAAACAGGAAATTGGATGTGATGTCGTATTTCTGAAGGGATTTAAAGGGGCTCTGTAGGTTGAATTCCTTATGATTGACCAGATCTTCAATGACCTCCCGGAAATACAAGTTGATCCGTCGTTCAATTTTAAAACCAAGTTTGAAATCGATTTTAATCAATGTCCCTGGAATAATTTGATTGACTGTATATTCGAATGTATAAGGTGCTTCGTCGTTATCGATGTGCAGCAAAAAATAGGTGTTTGCTCTTTTGGGATGTTTCCTGAAAATGGAGTAGATAATCTTTGATTCAACCTCCATCGGTTTGTCCGCTTTAGTTATATACACCAAATTGGCGCTGAGGTATGGAATAGTTGTGTCGTTTTTCAAATCCTTGAATTGATCCAGAAACTTTCCCAGATCCGTAAATGTGATGTAACGGTTTTTGATTTTTCGACCATAATACCAACCATACATGAGGATGAAGAATAAAAAAGCCAGTATGATGGTGAACCAACCACCGTGCATGAATTTATTCAGATTGGCTGTCAAGAAAACACCTTCAATACAAAGGTAGGTGCCCACGACAATAATGCGGAACACATTTCCGATGCCTTTGGATGGCAACCAGGCCGAAAGCAGCGTAGTAGTCATGAGCATCGTAATAGTGATGGAAAGACCATAAGCCGCTTCCATTTTGGAGGAATTGCCGAAAAAGACGACGACAAAGCTGCATGCGACCCATAGAAACAAGTTTACCAGAGGTATATAGACTTGTCCGATAATGATGGAGGGATAGTTGACTTTAAACTTCGGCCAGAAGTTCAGCGAAATGGCTTCACTGACAAGGGTATAGGACCCACTGATCAATGCCTGACTCGCAATGATGGCAGCCGCAGTTGCAATGAAAATGCCGGGGAGAAGGAACCAATCCGGCATAATGGCAAAGAATGGGTTCACGGATAAGGCTTTTATAGGATGGTTCAAAACCCAGGCACCCTGGCCGAAATAGGTCAGGACCAGCATTGTTTTGACAAAAATCCATGAAATCCGAATGTTCTTGATGCCGCAATGACCCAAATCCGAATAGAGGGCTTCTGCTCCTGTCGTTGCTAGGAAAACTGCGCCCAACAACAGTAATCCACTCGGATATTCTATCAATAGCTTGATTGCATAATACGGATTGATGGCCAACATGACATGGGGGAGTGTCACGATCTGTGAAACGCCAAGTACCCCCAACATCAGGAACCATACCAGCATGATGGGGCCAAAAAGCCTTCCGATGATGTTGGAGCCGAACCGTTGGAACGAAAATAATAAGGTTAGTATAAGCAGGACGATGGGAATAACGGCTATGTTGGGTTTGATGATGCCTAATCCCTCAACGGCTGAAGTCACCGTGATGGCAGGTGTAATGATTCCATCGGCCAATAACGTACTCCCGCCTATCATCGTGATGATGACCATCAGCGTCGATTTCTTTTTCAAAAGAGCAAACAGTGCAAAAATACCCCCTTCACCGTGGTTGTCCGCGCGTAAGGTGATCAGCACGTATTTAATGGTTGTCTGTAGGGTCAGCGTCCAAAAGATGCAGGAAATGCCACCTAAAACCAGTAAATCACTAATTCCGGTTCCTCCGGCAATAATTGCTTTTAATACATATAAAGGGCTTGTACCAATGTCACCATATACAATTCCCAACGTTACGATGAGACCGGCAACTGTAATTTTTCGTATACCGGACTGTTGATTCGAGTCACTCATTAAAGAAAATCTTATGTTTTAAAAACCAACACCTATGGCAAAAAGACAATCATGATGCAAAAATACAACTCTTATTCTGATAAAACGATTTTTAGCCTATATCCAACCCCCGGTTCAGTTATTAATATCTGCGGTATGGAAGGATTTTGCTCAATTTTCCGTCTGATTTGAGCGACATGCACCCGCAAGGTCTGAAAATTGTCCGCATAATGGATGCCCCAAATTTCTTTCATGATGAAATTGTGAGTCAGCACCCGGCCAGCGTGACGAATCATCAATGCTAAAATGGAATACTCCGTTGCTGTAAGCTTTACCTCTTCGTCATGGACTGTTACTACACGTGCTGTTTGGTCAACAACTAAACTACCACTACGGAATACCGGAAATTCATCAATTTTCAACGAACGCCTTAACGCTACCCGGATTCGAGCCAGCAACTCACCAGTATTGAAAGGTTTGGTGATGTAATCATCCGCTCCGCCATCCAATGCCGAAATCTTTGTTTCCTCATCGTCCTGGACCGTCAATACAATGATGGGTGTGGTTGACCATTCCCGTATCTGGTTCAACACCGACAACCCGCCGTGGTCGGGTAAACCAAGATCCAGCAAAATTACATCAGGTCTGGTCATTGTTGTCTGTAGGATGCCATTTTTTGCATTTTCAGCCTCAAGTACTTTAAAATCATTGGCTTCCAAGGCCATTTTTAGCAAATGACGAATGGGTGGTTCATCGTCTATGATCAGTATTTTATACTTATTGCTTTCCATTCTGCTTTTCTATATCCAGGTAAATTAGAATGCTCAGTCCGCCTTCACTCCTGTTTCGGGCGATGATTCTCCCATGATGGGCTTCAACGATGGCTTTGGTAATGGTTAGCCCCAAACCGGTACCCCCAGTTTTCGTACCGGGTACCCTGTAAAACTTATCGAAAAGACTCTTCAGAGATTCCTCAGGAATCCCTGGACCATTATCGGAAATCTCAATGACTACTTGATTCTCGGCATTTTTATGTGAGCGAACGGTAATGTCGGTTTCTGCAGGGGTATAAAGTATAGCATTGTGCAAAATATTGACAAGGGCTTGCTTGAACCAACTGAGGTCCATTTTCATCAATGGCAGATTTTCTTCCAGCTTTAAGTGAATGGATTGTTTGTGAGGCTCATTTTCCATTTCATTCATTACAGTTCCCATCAAGTCACTGATTTCATACCACTGCAAATTGAGGGAAAGATAGCCGGACTCGATGCGGGAAATGTCTAATATGTTTTCAACCAGTATGTTCAGACGCATGGCCGCCGCATTCAACTCCTGTCCTAATTCCTTTCTGAAAGCAGCGTTTGAGGCCATCTTTTCATCATTCATATTGGAAACAGCAGCTGAAATGACTGAAATGGGCGTTCTCAGTTCGTGTGAGATGCTGTTCAATACGGTTTGGAACAGCTTCTGTGACTCCGCATAGATCTGCTTGTTCTTCATCTCGTCGACATTGATTTCACGCTGCATGGAAGCGGTTACCTGTGAAATGAACGACCTCAACAGCAACGTGTTCTCCGGTGTTAATTTTCCAGGTTGGCTGAACTTGATGCCCAGTACACCGATAATACCCTTTTTGGAGATAAGCGGAAAATATTGCAGGTCTGCGTCCGGTAAGGTGTTCGTATACTTTCCAGCTTGCGTTTTGTTGTCAAAAACCCAGTTGGCCACCGAAAACCCTTTATCATCATGAAAATCCGTATTGCCAAAAATGCGTTCGTCCAGTTTTCGATTGATGCCATCATCGTTCTTGGATTGCAGATACACGATGGCATCGGCATCAAAATGTTTGTTGAGTTCACGGCGGGTCATTCGCACCACTTCCTTGATGGAATCAGTATTGTTCAATGATTCAAGTATGGAAAAAAGCTTGGAAAGGTTGTCCTGGCTTTTCTGTAAAACCACTTGGTTTTTCCGGATCTTATTGATGAGCGTCCCCCCAGTCATGGCGACAAAGAAATTGGCAAAGAGTGCCATCACATCGTGAAAACTATTGACGTGAAAAGTGAAAATGGGTGGAATGAAAAAGAAATTCCAAATCATGGACGCCAGCAAGGCCGCCATGATGACCGGAAACCGTCCGATTCTCATGGAAAGTCCAGCGATGCCCAGTAAAAAGAAAAGACCGACTGTCTGATAGCCAATGATGGACTTGAATGGAAAGCTTATCACCCCGATGGCGACAATGACAATGGCAGCATACAAATACTCTGTCCAGGAATTCTTTTTTTCGTTGTTTTTCCAGAACGAATGCGTGGATTTGGAACCGTTATCGTCTTTCACCACGTAAATGTCGATGTTCTGGCTATTCTTAAGCAAACGGTCCACGATGCTGCCTCCATTGAGGTAGTTCCGCAAAGGGTGTTCGTTGGACTTGCCAATGACAATCTGAGTGACATTATACTGTAAAGCGACCTTCAGCAGCCCTGAAACAATATCGCTGTCGGTGATCTGCAGGATTTTAGCACCAAGCTCCCTAGCCAATTCCTGATTTTTGATTAACCCTTCGCGCTGTTTGGTTGTCAGCACTTCGCCCAAATCAATGCTGACTGCAATCCATTGAGCACCCAGATTGTAAGCCATTCGTCGTGTCCAACGGATAAGGCGTTGAGAGGCTGGACTTGGTCCGACCGCCACCAATAGCTTTTCCGTAGTTTTCCAGGTGGACATGATGTTTTTGGCATGCATGTAATCCATCAGGTCAATATCCACGCGTTCAGCCGTAAAACGAAGGGCAATTTCCCGAAGGGCATGTAGGTTGCCTTTGCGGAAAAAGTTGGACATGGCATTCTGCGCCTTATCAGGCACATAGACTTTACCCTCGGACATACGTTTCAGCAATTCGTCCGGAGAAATGTCGATCAGGTCGAATTCAGCATATTGCAGAAAGGAATCCGGAACAGTTTCATGGATGCGTACACCAGTTATTTCCGCTACGGTTTCGGTACGACTTTCCAGATGCTGCACGTTCAAGGTCGTATAGACATTGATGCCTTGGTTCAGAATTTCCTCCACATCCTGATACCGTTTTATGTGGCGGCTTTCAGGCACGTTGGTGTGAGCCAGCTCGTCTACAAGCACCACTTTTGGATGACGGGCCAGAATGGCATCAAGGTCCATTTCTTCAAGAACGACATCCCGATATTTACGCTGTTGTCTGGGTATGAGCTCCAACCCCTCCAGCAATTCTACCGTCTCCTTTCGACCGTGTGTCTCCACATAGCCGGCAACGATGTCGACGCCTTCAGACATAGCAACATGTGCGGCTTTCAGCATGGCATACGTCTTCCCTGCGCCTGCGCACATGCCTAGAAACACACGCAAACTGCCCTTACGAATTTTTTCTTCTTCTTTCTGAATCGTCTTCAGAATCTCATCTGGGTTTGGTCGAAGGCTCTCAATCATAAGCTACTATCTATTTGATTACCTGCAAAAGTAATCATAATACGAAAGAAATGGCTTTCAGAAAAGTATTTGAAGGAAATATTTATAAAACCCTTATACATCTGCCTGTATTCCTCACAAGACAATTATTCGTGCCGACCTACCTTTGTCTTGTCTAAAAAACAACAAATGTTTTAAGTAGCGAGTGCAGAGGCGAAGCTTGCTTCGACTATGCCGAGTCACGAAAAACGACTGTTTAAAATAAACGAATCATGGATGCTTCAATAGCACTTTCAACAGGATATATCATCGGTGCAATTATCGCACTACTGATCCCCTTCTATTTATTGTACTTATTAATTAAACCTGAAAAATTTTGACAATATGGAAACATTCTTGTTCATCCTCGAATTTTTTGGCGGATTAATCCTCATTTTCGCAGTCAGTTGGTTGATTGGCAAGCTTCTGAAATTGGATGACAATTATGAAGCGTTACAAAACATAAATAAAAGGATTCAAAGAAAAACAGATCTATAACAGATAGGGCGGGTAATCAAATTTGAGTTTAGCAGTCAGATTGTATCTCTATAGCCGTAACTTTATAGGCTAAATTAACCCACTTGTTTTTTATTTATTATAATACAGCATTTTTAAATATATTTACAATGATGAGAATTAAATTTGTAGCAATTTTAGCAATTGCAGTTTTGACAGTTTCAAGTGCAAAAGCACAGTTCGCAACGGGAGCCGACATCGTTAGCTCGTATATATGGCGTGGAGTCCCACAAGAAACCACTAAAGGCGTACCAAACATTCAACCTTATGTTTCATTTACAACCGGTGGCTTGACAGTTGGATCATGGGCCTCAAGCAGTTTCTTGGGAGACGTTAAAGAAGTTGACCTTTATGCAACCTATACATTTTCACCTGCATTTGCATTAACTGTGACCGATTACAATTGGGGATTTTCGCATCCAAAGGGTTATTTTTATTATGCCAAGGGAACCGACCATTTTTTTGAAGCATCGCTTGCATACACAGGACCAGCAACATTTCCACTTGGAGTGTCTGTAAATACCATGTTTGCAGGTTCCGACACTTTATCAACCGGAAAAGCTGCTTTTTCCACTTATGCCGAATTGAATTATCCCATCACAGCGAATGTAAAGGTATTTTGTGGTGGATCTCTTGGCAAAAGCTTAAAGGTGTACAATACTTCAGGATTTGCCATTACCAATATTGGGATTAAAGTAAGCAAAGCAATTATAATTACTGACAAATTCAGTTTACCGGCATATGGAATTTTAGGGGCAAATTTGAGTAATACAAATTATGATGCATCAACAAAGCCAACTTCAATCTATTTCGTTGCAGGCGTAACACTTTAACACCTCAACAGTCCAAGTTAAAAACTACACAATTAGATTGAAATTTCTAATTATCTTTATTCCCTTTTGAATTTAAAAACTAACTGTAAATGGAAACAAAACTTTTAATGATAGCAGCAACTGAAATGAGTTCCCAGACGGGGTACATCATTGGGGCAATTATAGCCGTAGCTATACTTGGTTATTTGATTTATTCCCTTATTAAACCTGAGAAATTCTGACATCAAATCATTCTCTTAATACTTTAAACGTATGTTCACAACTTTTGATTTTTTACAAATAATTATTTTCGTGGGATTACTGATAGGCTTAACGCCTATTATGGGAAATTTCATGTACAAAGTGTTTACTGGAGAGAAACACCTGATGTCAGCACCATTGGGCTGGCTCGAACGCTTGACCTATAAACTTGTAGGCGTTAACTCTACCGAAGAAACAAACTGGAAAAGCTATGCTTTCGGATTGTTGCTATTCAACTTAATCGGATTTCTGTTTGTATTCCTGCTTCAACTTACACAAGCGTATCTACCATTAAATCCGACAAATTTACCTAATGTGTCGTGGCATTCAGCCTTCAACACGGCTGTGAGTTTTATGACCAACACCAATTGGCAAGGTTATGCTGGTGAAACCACTATGAGTTATTTTGTGCAAATGCTTGCGCTTACCGTTCAGAACTTTGTAAGTGCTGCCACCGGAATAGCCGTATTGATAGCTCTTGCTAGAGGACTTTCACGTAAAACAACTGACAAGCTCGGTAATTTCTGGGTAGATTTGACACGTTCAACCTTGTATGTGCTTTTGCCACTTTCCATTTTATTAGCTGTTATTTTTGTTAGCCAAGGGGTAATTCAAAACTTTGATACATATCAAACTGCTCATACGCTTCAGGGAGCAACACAAGTAATTCCGATGGGTCCGGTAGCCTCTCAGGAAGCTATAAAGCAACTCGGAACAAACGGTGGTGGTTTTTTCAATGCCAATGCTGCCCATCCGTTTGAAAATCCAACTCCGTTTAGCAATTTACTTCAAATATTGGCAATTTTTCTAATTCCTGCCGGCTTAACCTTTATGTATGGTAAAATGGTCGGTTCTAAACGTCAGGGGTGGACAATTTTTATTGTTATGCTTATATTATTTCTTGCAGGTTTAGCCATTTCATTGTATGGTGAATACTCAGCCAATCCTATTCTCGGTCATTCAGCGCTGATGGAAGGGAAGGAAACCCGGTTCGGAATAACGAATAGTGTACTTTTTTCTGTAGTTACTACCGATGCATCGTGTGGCGCTGTAAATGCTATGCACGATAGTTTGTCGCCCTTGGCCGGAATGGTTGCCATGGTTAATATGATGCTTGGTGAAGTGATTTTTGGTGGTGTAGGAGCCGGATTATATGGCATGGTTGTTTTCATTATTCTCACCGTTTTTATTGCCGGATTGATGGTAGGTCGTACACCTGAATATTTGGGAAAGAAAGTGGAAGCGTTTGAAGTAACAATGGCAATTATAGCCAACCTGGCAACCTCTTTCGTCATTCTGCTATTTACGGCATGGGCAGCAGTGAGCACTCTTGGCTTATCCAGTCTAAACAATGCCGGACCGCATGGATTCTCCGAAATTTTATACGCTTTCAGCTCTGCAGCAGGAAACAATGGTAGTGCTTTTGCAGGATTAAATGCCAATACGGTTTTTTATAATCTGCTTCTTGGAATTGGAATGCTGATTGGACGCTTTGGAGTGATTATACCGATTTTGGCCATTGCCGGGAGTATGGCAAAAAAGAAGATTACGCCTGTATCGGCAGGAACTTTCCAAACGAACAATTGGCTGTTTATCGCCTTATTAATTGGCGTTATCCTTATTGTCGGTGGTTTGACCTATTTCCCTGCCTTATCATTAGGCCCAATTGTAGAACATTTATTAATGAATAGTGGAATTACATTTTAATATCTTAGAACAATGACAACAAAATCAAATAAAAGTATCTTTAATAAAAAGCTACTTGCACGGGCTGCGAAAGACAGCTTAATAAAATTAAGTCCCGCATCACTGATAAAAAACCCGGTTATATTTATAGTTGGTATCGGAGCATTTCTGACAACTATCATTGTTTTTATCGGAATTTTTCAGGGAGCATATTCGTCTTTCAATTTACAGATATCCATTTGGCTATGGTTTACGGTGCTTTTTGCCAATTTCTCCGAAGCTATTGCCGAAGGACGTGGAAAGGCACAAGCCGAAAGTTTGAGAAAAAACCGTACGCAAACAGTTGCCCGTAAAATGGTTGGGGACAAAGAAACGGAAGTGTTGGCTCCCGATTTACGCAAAGGCGACATTGTGGTTTGCGAAGTGAATGATATAATCCCATCGGATGGTGAAGTGATTGAAGGAATTGCCAGTGTCGATGAGTCAGCCATAACGGGCGAATCGGCTCCGGTAATCCGCGAAAGCGGTGGCGACCGTTCGGCAGTGACCGGTGGTACAAAAGTATTGAGTGACCGGATTCTGATCCAAATATCTGCCGATGCCGGCGATACATTTATCGACCGTATGATTGCTTTGGTTGAAGGTGCCAAACGTCAGAAAACGCCCAATGAGATTGCCTTAACTATCTTGCTTTCGGGCTTAACCATTATCTTTCTTTTAGCAGTGGTTACACTTCCAGCATTTTTTGGATACAGTTTAACTGCTTCGGGAATATCGCTGTCGCATAACTTATCCATTCCTGTATTAATTGCCCTGTTGGTTTGTCTTATCCCAACTACCATTGGCGGACTATTAAGCGCTATCGGTATCAGCGGTATGGATCGATTGATCCAACGAAATGTAATTGCAACGAGTGGGCGTGCTATTGAAGCTGCCGGTGATGTGGACGTGCTGTTGCTCGACAAAACAGGAACTATCACATTGGGAAACCGCATGGCAACTGACTTTATTCCGGCCGAAGGCGTAACGGTTGAAGAATTGGCAGATGCCGCACAACTCTCGTCACTTTCTGACGAAACTCCCGAAGGTCGTTCGGTTGTTATACTGGCAAAAGAAAAATTTAATATTCGTGGACGGGACATTACTAATTTGCATGCAACGTTTATTCCTTTCACCGCACAGTCAAGAATGAGCGGTGTGGATTTGAAAACTCCTGAAGGAAAAGTTCACCAGATTCGTAAAGGTTCATCGCAAGCAATCCGTACCTTTATTGAAGAAAACAACGGAGTTTTCTCGCAGAAAGTCATGGATGCGGTATCGGAGCTGGCACGTCAGGGGGCAACTCCTCTGGTCGTGGCCGAAGACAATAAAGTATTGGGTGTTATCCATCTGAAAGATATAGTTAAAGGTGGTATTAAGCACCGGTTTGCCGAACTTCGCCAAATGGGAATCCGTACCGTAATGATTACCGGAGATAACGCGCTGACCGCTGCTGCCATTGCTGCCGAAGCAGGTGTAGATGATTTTATGGCAGAAGCCACACCCGAAGACAAATTGCGTAGAATTCGTGAAGAACAAGATAAAGGACACTTGGTTGGAATGATTGGAGATGGAACAAACGATGCGCCTGCTTTGGCGCAAGCTGATGTAGGTATCGCTATGAATTCAGGAACACAAGCTGCTCGCGAAGCCGGCAACATGGTAGATTTAGACAGTAATCCAACGAAGTTGATTGAAGTGGTGGAAGTCGGCAAACAGTTGCTGATGACCCGTGGAGCTCTTACCACCTTTAGTATTGCCAACGATGTAGCCAAATACTTTGCTATTATTCCGGCTATTTCCATTGCGCTTTATGCAGGAACCAACGGACAAGGACCATTAGCAGCTCTGAATATCATGAAGCTCGGTTCGCCCGAAAGCGCCATTTTGAGTGCCATTATTTTCAATGCACTTATTATCATTGCACTTATTCCGCTGGCATTGAAAGGTGTAACTTATAAGCCAATTTCGGCTAATAGAGCACTGGCAAAAAACTTGCTGATTTATGGATTAGGTGGTCTGGTTGCCCCATTTATCGGGATCAAAATTATCGATTTATTGATTAATTTATAAATTCAGCATTCAAAAAAAATTGAAAAATGAAAACATTAGGTATCGCATTAAAAATATTCCTGGTTTTTACGATTCTTACCGGGGTCATATATCCGCTCTTAGTAACGGGAATTGCACAGGTTGTTTTTCCACATCAAGCCAATGGCAGCCTTATTTTAAAAGACAATAAAATAATCGGAAGTGAACTTATCGGGCAACAATTCGACAGTACTATTTATTTTACTTCCCGTCCTTCGGCAATTGGAAATAATCCATTACCCTCGGGCGGTAGTAATTTAGGTTTGACTAGCGCAAAACTAAAAACTCAGGTTACTGAACGAAAAAATAAATTTATAGCTTTCAATCAACTCGATAAAAATGCAGAAGTTCCATCCGAGATGCTCTTTGCTTCAGCAAGTGGTTTGGATCCGCATATTTCGCCGGAAGCAGCAATGCTTCAGGTCAATAGAATTGCAGGAGCCCGCCATTTGAATACAGCTCAAAAACAACAACTGATTCAGCTCGTAGCAGCGCAGACACAAGGACCTCAACTCTTTTGTTTGGGGCAAACAAGAGTGAATGTGCTAGTCTTAAATATACGGATGGACGAACTACTGAAATAAAGAATTCCCAATAGTGTAGGTTCTTAGGAAGATGTCCCAAAAGGGCATCTTCTTTTTTTTATCTGTTAATTTGTGTTGCTTGCCGGGTTAATATATTAAAAACAGGCTGAAATGTTAAAATTAGAACCTATTTTTGCCCAATGAAGAAATCGACCATCTGGGTTTTGATCGCTGTTATGGTGCTGACTTTCGCCAGTTTACTGACGTTGCAGTTCTCCTACATCCGAACGTTGGGCAAGATGAGGGCAGAGCAATTCGACGAAGCCGTTCAGCGCAGTCTGTCCCAGGTGATCCGAAATCTGGAACTGGACGAAACAGCCCGATATTTGGCCGAGGACATGGGCGAAAGGGAAAAAACGGACTTCACCTTGCCAACCAACAAATCCGTTACTAAAAAACAAACTACTACGCTTCATTCCATCGGTGGCATTTCCACATTTTCCTCCGTGCTGGAGTACGATGCATCTACGACGCTTTCACAGAACAGCCCCCAAGTGTTCATTTCCATGAGTCATGGCCGGAATTCGCTTACCCGAACTTCCCGCAAGATGCAGGAAGACCTCCGTGAACGCTATCTGGCGCAGAAAGGGATGATGGAAGATGTCATTCAACGCATTCTGTACGAAGCCAACAATGCCCCCATCGAACAACGCATCGACTTCAGCAATTTGGAGCATTATCTGGCGGTGGAACTCAGTAACAACGGCCTTACCAACATTCCCTTCTATTTTCGGGTAACCGACAAGAACGAACGTGAAGTATACCGGAGCCGCCACATGCACGAAGAAGGGCGTACGCATTATAATGAACCTTTGTTCCCCAATGATCCTGGCGTTCAGACCGGCAACCTGCATTTGTATTTCCCCACCCGCGAGGATTATATCTTTGATTCCCTGCGTATTTACCTGCCTTCCATTTTGTTTTCCGTGGTCTTGCTTGTCGTGTTCGGCTTCACAATCCTCGTCATTTTCCGTCAAAAGAAACTGAACGACATGAAGAACGACTTCGTCAACAACATGACGCACGAACTCAAGACACCTATTTCCACCATTTCCTTAGCGGCACAAATGCTCAAGGACGGTGACGTAGGCAAGACACCCGAAATGCTGAAACACATTTCAGGGGTCATCGTCGATGAAACTAAACGGCTGAGTTTTCAGGTTGAAAAGGTGCTTCAGGTTTCCCTTTTTGAGCGCGACCGTTCCAATCTCACCTTTAAGGAAGTGGATGTGAACGACATGCTGGAGAACGTCGTGGCCACCTTCCGTCTCAAGGTTGAAAACTTTGATGGTACGATGGAACTCGACCTCCAGGCCAAAGATGCTGAAACCACAGCCGACGAAATGCATCTGACCAACGTTTTCTTCAACCTGCTGGACAACGCCGTGAAATACCGCAGCGAACGCAATTTAGTACTGAAAGTCCGTACTTGGAACGAAAAAGACAACATTTTGATTGCCATCGAAGATAATGGTGTTGGCATCAAGAAAGAACATCTCAAGAAAGTATTCGACCGCTTTTACCGTGTCCCGACGGGCAATGTGCACAATGTCAAAGGTTTCGGCCTTGGCCTGGCCTATGTCCGCAAAATAGTGGAAAACCACAACGGCTCGATTCGCGCGGAAAGCGAATTCAACAACGGAACAAAATTTATTATTAGTTTACCACTTATAAAAAACGAATTATGACGGAAGAAAAGATGCACATCCTGCTGTGCGAAGACGACGAGAACTTAGGTATGCTGTTGCGCGAGTATTTACAGGCCAAAGGAATTGTGACCGATCTCATGAGCGACGGCGAAAAAGGTTTTAAAGCTTTTCAGAAGGCGAAGTACGACCTTTGTGTGTTGGATGTGATGATGCCGAAAAAAGACGGTTTCGCCCTTGCTGCAGACATTCGTGCGATGAATTCAGAAGTGCCCATCATTTTCCTTACAGCTAAGAATCTGAAGGAAGACATCCTCAACGGTTTCAAGCTCGGAGCGGACGACTACATCACCAAGCCATTCAGCATGGAAGAACTCTTGTTCCGCATCGAAGCCATCAATCGCCGCGTCAAGGGGAAGAAATCCAAGGAAGTGACTTTCTATCAGGTTGGTAAGTTCAGCTTTGATACCCCCAAACAGATACTGAGCATCGACGGCAGGGAAACCCGCCTCACCACCAAGGAATGCGAACTGCTGACCCTGCTTTGCAGCCACCAGAACCAAATCCTGGAACGCAACTATGCCCTGATGACCATCTGGGAGGAAAATACCTACTTCAACGCCCGCAGCATGGACGTGTACATCACCAAGCTGCGCAAGCACCTGAAGGATGACCCTACCATCCAGATCATGAACATTCACGGAAAAGGTTATAAATTGGTTGTGCCCGAATAAATTATTTGGCTGTTTCCAATATTATTCTTACCTTCGCGCCTCTGTTTTTACAAAAGCGGCCCGATGGTCAAACCTTTGTGTGACAGTGCATTTAAAATCAATTAATTAATCAGTTCTATTATGAACAATTACGAAACCGTTTTCATTTTAACTCCCGTTTTGTCTGAAGCCCAGATGAAGGAAGCGGTAGAAAAATTCAAGTCTCTGCTGGTCGCAGAAGGCGCTGAAATTGTGAATGAGGAAAACTGGGGCTTGCGCAAGCTGGAATATCCGATTGCCAAGAAATCCACTGGTTTTTATCAGTTGCTAGAGTTCAAGGCAGCACCCACGGTGATTGCCAAGTTGGAAGTAAACTTCCGTCGCGACGAACGCGTGCTGCGTTTCCTGTCATTCAAGCAGGACAAGTTCCACGCCTTGTATGCCGCAAAGAGAAGAAGTCTGAAACAAACTAAAGAAAAGGAGAACTAAGCAATGGCACAAAACTCATCAGAAATCCGTTACCTGACCCCTCCCACAGTTGATCTGAAAAAGAAAAAGTACTGTCGTTTCAAAAAGAGTGGCATCCGCTACATCGACTACAAGGATCCTGAATTCCTGAAGAAATTCCTGAACGAACAAGGCAAAATTCTGCCCCGTCGCCTCACCGGAACTTCTTTGAAATTCCAACGTAAAGTGGCTCAAGCTGTTAAGCGTGCACGTCACTTGGCTTTGCTGCCCTATGTAACCGATTTGATGAAATAACCTAAGGAGGATTAACAATGGAACTTATATTGAAAGAAGACGTAACCGGTCTGGGTTACAAGGATGACGTGGTCATCGTCAAGAACGGATACGGAAGAAACTTCCTGAT
>Ga0209429_10000098_pt1 | contig 57425 bp, 50 predicted proteins | sample BarGraNGADG00212_3_FD_184493 | JGI IMG/M metagenome (GOLD analysis project Ga0209429, IMG submission 184493) | Arctic peat soil microbial communities from Barrow, Alaska - Barrow Graham LP Ref core NGADG0004-212 (SPAdes) (version 2) | ecosystem: Environmental > Terrestrial > Soil > Wetlands >... | reverse complement strand
GTGCGATAGAGATTTTTTCTCTTGATTGTATCATAGTTCACTTTTAAGGATCGGTTAATTCCTTCTTTTATACAACAAAAGTAAAGAAATAACCTATAAATATTTTCTAACTGCAAACTAAGGGATTGCATCGTGTGGGAAAAAGGTTAGAATCAAGTTTCCAAACTTACCTGTTTAGATATAATCGGCTGAATTTCATTTATGAAGTTCAGCCGATTAGTTAACTAATCATTGTTTATTTAAATTTCAATTTTTCAGGATCTTGTCTTGTATCGAAAATTCTGAGTAGTTGAATTGTACTTTTCTTTTCCTGAAAGAAAATGGTATTATGTTTGGTTACAACACACTTTCTTACTTTCAGCTTTTTATTGATAACCGGATATAGTCTGGGATAAAGAGCAATATGCTGCAAGCTTAAATCAACTTCATCAAGAAATTCATTGATAACCTGTTCATTCCAAGTGACGCTCAGATATTCAATTGTGTTTTCTATGTCACTTACAGATAACGGTGACCAGATTATTTCCTTAGGCATGTGAATATTTATCTCTTAATCGACTCATTACCTGATTATGCGGTATTCCTTTCCCTATATTCAATTCATTAATAGCTTCGTGGATTCCTTTTTGTTCATCTTCACTCAATTCGCCCCAAGCATCATCTTCTTTTTTACTGTTAATGAAATTCAGCATAACCCCATAAAACTCCTTGAGTTTCGAAGCATCAAGAGCATCGATCTGACGGAATATCTGCAATTTAATTTCTTCTGTACTCATAATTCTTCTTTTTTGTATTTGCAAAGATAATTGGAATAACCGAAAATTAAAGTAGAATATCAAAGAAATTTTCAAGAAACAAAAATCATGACGTTGCTCCCGCACGGATTGCATCGTGTGGAAAGAAGATTAGAATCAAGTTTCCAAACTTGCATAATTAAAAGTAATCGGCTGAATTTCAAACTTGAAGTTCAGCCGATTGTTGTTGGCAAACAAATTTATTTGAATTTTGTTATCAATTCAATTGGAAGTTAGTATATTTGCAACGTAATTATGAATGTAAAATTGCACAAAAGAAAGGGTTAATATTATGCCACAAATCGCAGGAATAAAATATGAAACAGATGCACATGGCACAAGACGCTATGTACGCATTGATTTAAAACGATTTGGAAACAACGAATTGTTAGAAGATTTTTTGGACGGTCTGGATGCTGAAATAAGGAGAGGTGGTGAAACAATTACCTTAGAAGAATTTAAAAAAAGCATGGACAACAGACAGAAAAAACATGTATAGAGTCATAATAGACAAAAGGGCAAAAAAGGAAATTGATAAAATACCCTTTGTATATGCCAAAAAGATAGCTTTTGCTATTTATGATTTAGAAGAGAATCCACGTCCGGTTGGTTGCAAAAAATTAGTTGGTTACGACAATACATACCGAATCCGCGTGGGAATGTATCGTATTATTTACCGTATCGAAGACGACATTTTATATGTTGAAGTATTAAAAGTTGGACATCGAAAAGCGGTCTACCAATAAAACCCTCGTTGGTCGTAGTGTATTCGCCCCTGTCCTTGCGGATATGTATTTTAAAAGAACTAAGTTTAGTACTGGTTGGTGGGATTTTTTTAATCCCACCAACTGTATTCTCAGGATTTTTAATCCGATAGAAAGAAATCCGTTTTAATACAGGAACTATTGGTGGATTAAAAAACCTGCCTGCCGCAGGCAAGTCCAATGAATACAAGAATTACTGATTTAGCCCATTGTTCCCTAAAGTCACTATTTTACTACCACCGGTTCCAATGCTGTTGACCAACTTTTGAGATAAGTAAAGAACTGTTCGGATGAAGTGAAAGGATTTTTTTCTTCTTTTCGGGCTGCTGCTGTAAAGTGAAACCGTAGCGTTTCGCCTTTCTTATAAGACATTAACAACAAATTATTTGCGCCTTCAACTATCTGTTGTTTAACAAATTTTTTTGGAACAAAAACACCTAATCCTACAGTTTGTTTTTTGTATTTCAACGTGTCAGTCACCGGAAAATCAGTTCCCCAAGATCCAACTAATCCTTTGCTGCTGGCCATAATTGGTCCGCCGCCAATCTGTTGAACTCCGGTTGCTAAATTGGCAATATCTTCAGAAGCCCTTATTTCGACAATTCCGTCACGATGACGGGCATAAAGGATATATCGCACGGTCATATTGATTCTTTTACCTTCATAATTCCATCCTTCCACTTCACTTTCTACTACGGTGCGGAGCTTTCCTGTAGCCACAATACGTTGTGTTCTTTTATCGAATTTATCGATATGTGTCGCTTTTGTGCCATCCCAACCTTTCACAGTACCAACTCCAACCAGATTAAAAACCTGAATAACATCATCTCCAAAGCCGTTCGCAAGTTGTTCGTCGGTAGGATACCAACCGGTTTTAGCCAGTTCAAGTTGTTGTTTCTTTTTGCCGTAAACATCAACTGTGCTTTTGTTGTCAAAATAGATCCGATAAGCTACCAAAGCCGATTCGAAAGCAACTCCGTGATGGAACATAGCATTATACATATCATTTTTTGTGGACGAAATTTCATTTACAAATATTTTCGGACCGTTTTTCGCTTTTGTAATCAAATCGGCATAGACTTCACTGGGGAAACTATCGCGTTGACTGGCCGGAATAGTTTTTAGCATTACCTTATGTGTTTGACCGGCTTGTAAATCAAGCAGAAAAACCAATTCATCAGCAATTCCGTCTTTAGTTAAATCGTCAATCTGACTGCTGGTTTGCTTTCCGTCAACAAAAACAGCTAAATCAGTACGTTTTTTTACCGAAATTTCTTTGTATTTATCCAAAACCACAACAACAGGTGCATTTTTTAATTCTGATTTGTTGGGATTTGTGATTTTCAGATTAATACTTTCTGCCGAAAGCATTGAAACACAAAAGAGAAAAGCAGGAATTAAAATTTTTGTTTTCATTATAGGATAAGATTCAAGTCACAAATGCAACTTATTTATTGAACAAATTTAAAATTGAAATGTAAAAGAGAATTTTTCGTATGACAAGCCTTTAATTTATTCTTTTTTATTTCGATTTTTTTCAACTTATATTTTTAAAAATCAATTATTTATATAAAATACTACATCATCAACTTTTTATACCGTATCCTTTTCGGAGCATTGTCACCAAGACGTAATTTTTTGTTTTCTTCGTATTCTGAATATGAACCTTCGAAAACAAATATTTCTGAATTACCCTCAAATGCAATAATATGCGTACAGATACGGTCGAGAAACCAGCGGTCGTGCGAGATAACCACAGCGCAACCGGCAAAAGCTTCCAAACCTTCTTCCAAAGCCCGCAACGTGTTCACGTCGATATCATTGGTAGGCTCATCGAGCAGCAGCACATTGGCTTCCGATTTCAGCGTGATAGCCAAATGCAAGCGGTTTCGTTCACCACCCGACAGTATACCGCAAAGTTTTTCCTGGTCGCCACCGGCAAAGTTGAAACGCGACAGATAAGCCCGAGCATTGATTTCTTTACCACCTACGCGAATAAAATCTGTTCCGCCCGAAACTACCTGATAAACTGTTTTTTCATGGTCGATGTCGGCATGACTTTGATCCACGTAGCCGATTTTCACCGTTTCACCAATTTCAAAAGTTCCTTTGTCGGCTTTCTCCATTTCCATCATCATACGAAAAAGCGTGGTTTTCCCCGCTCCATTCGGTCCGATAATGCCTACAATGCCGTTAGGTGGCAACATGAAATTTAAATTCTCGAATAACAATTTATCGCTGAAAGCTTTTGAAACGCCAATGGCTTCAACTACTTTATTTCCGAGGCGAGGACCATTGGGAATAAAAATTTCCAACGCTTCTTCTTTGTCTTTTTGATCTTCGTTAATCAATCGATCGTACGCTTCCAAACGTGCTTTCCCTTTGGCATGACGGGCTTTGGGAGCCATGCGCACCCATTCCAATTCACGTTCCAACGTTTTGCGACGTTTGCTGGCTTGTTTTTCTTCGCCTGCCATGCGCGCTGTTTTTTGTTCGAGCCACGAAGTATAATTTCCTTTCCACGGAATTCCTTCGCCACGGTCGAGTTCCAATATCCAGCCCGAAACATTATCGAGGAAGTAACGGTCGTGGGTAATGGCAATCACCGTTCCGGCATATTGTTGCAGGTAATGTTCTAACCATTCCACTGATTCGGCATCCAGGTGGTTGGTAGGTTCGTCGAGTAAAAGAATATCCGGTTGACGAAGCAACAAGCGGCACAATGCCACACGGCGACGTTCACCTCCCGAAAGTAACGAAACCAATGCTTCTTCAGCAGGACAACGCAAAGCGTCCATGGCACGTTCCAGTTTGTTGTCCAGATTCCACGCATCGACATGATCCAATAATTCCTGCAATTCGCCCTGACGGGTAATCAGTTTATCAAAATCGGCATCCGGTTCGGCAAATTGTTCGTTGATCTGTTCGTATTCGGCCAGCATGTCTACAATTTCCTGCACGCCTTCCTGCACAATTTCTTTTACAGTTTTAGTGGGGTTGAGGTGTGGTTCCTGTTCCAAATAGCCAACCGAGTAGCCGGGCGAGAAAACCACTTCGCCCATGAAGTTTTTTTCTACTCCGGCAATGATTTTCAGCAGCGTAGATTTACCGGAACCATTCAGACCTATAATCCCGATCTTTGCCCCGTAGAAAAAAGAAAGGTAGATATTGTTTAATACTTTTTTTTGTGGTGAAAAAGCCTTGCTGACTCCCACCATCGAGAAAATAACTTTTTTATCGTCGGCCATAATTTAATTCATAATTTACAATGCATAATTGGGGTTGCAAAGATACAAAGAAAGAAGGAATGAGAAAAGCGGAAATTGATTAGCTAATATTGAACTATGTAAAATAGCGATCCGATGACTAAGATTCATATTATTAAAAAATTAAATGACTCATTTCAACCATTTTTTCTATTTTTAAAAACCACTTTGAAAATCAGGAAGCAAATCAGTATCACTCCAAATCCGGCTACAAAGCTTAAAAGAGAATCCGTATTCAGGTTTCTGATATAAAGTCTTTTTAGTAAAACTGCAATCAGAATAAGCGTTATTCCAATGAACGGTATAAGTGATTTTTGCAAATTGTTTTTCATTGACCATTAATCGTTAATTAATCATTGTACCGCCTTATCAAATACCATTGTAATTTTTCGCACGCCACCGAATGAGTTTGAGCTTTGTTCGATAACAAGAGTTTTTCCGTTGTCAGTCAGATACCATTTTTCGTTGGTCAGCATATTCATTGTTTTCCCATTGCGTGTAAAACTGACTTTTGAATCTGTTTCAAATGCATCGCTGCCGGCAATGCGCTTTGCCACAGTGGTCATGGGTGAATTGCGGAATTTAGTAACCAGTTCAGGACCATCCAGTATTAATTTCATTGTTTCGGTACGGTTAGGCACAAATTCAACCAAAATAGTATTTTGTATTTCAAGGGAGTTTCCTTCCTGCAAAATCTTAATTTTATAGGGCAATTCGCTTGCACCGGTATTGTTTAAGGTGCTTTTATCTTCATTGAATACATACATGCCCGAGTAATCCAGAGGTTTCGGAGCCACCAATTCCAACGGAGGCAAATTGCATCCTTTGCGGTAGGCCACCGTACTTTCCACGTAATCTTTATCTTCCTTATAAAGCACATGCTTATTTTCGGCCAGACTGAGATATTGTTTCAGAGGTGTATTGCGCACCATGCCCGACCAAACCACATAATACATCCAGTTAGGTTGGTGTTCCATAACTTCGGCCGAAGGCGGATTGCCTACTTCGGCCAGTGTTACTGGTTTACCTCCCGAAAGGGCCATCAGTTTATCGTAATACTCTTGTTTGAAATCGTTTCCATACACATCCAGACCCAGAATATCGACGAACTTAGCACCCGGAAAATAGTTGGCAAATTGCATTATTTCGTTGTTCGGACGATCCACACTCCATAACCAAATGAGGTTATTCAGTTTATGAACTCTGATCAGACGGTCGTAAATTTGTTTGTAAATAGCCATGGTACTATATTTTCCCACTCGGCCACCCCACCAAAACCAACTGCCGTTCATCTCGTGATATGGACGCCAAATAACCGGAACATGAGCCACCTGCAGCATTTTCAAATACTTTGCTACCGAATCCACTTGCTCGCACCAATGTTTATAAAGTTTGGTGCCGGGTGTCAGTATATCCTGAAACTGTTTGTCGGTAAGTCGTCCCTGCACGCTTGCCAATGGCGCATTGGGATCTGCATTGGGTAACGGCTGGAACGTAATCGGTTCGTTAGCAGTAGGAGGGACCGCGTGCCAGCAAATGGTGATAATCGATCCCATTTTATGCTGGCGAATGGCTTCCTTAACGATATCCGGACGAGCCAGATAAGAATCTTTATCACCGTCCTTTGCAAAACCCCAGTCGGTACTGAAGATCACCGGTGTTTTCCCCACATAATCTTTAACGAAAAGTGTGTTCCTGTCTTTGATATTCGGATAATTGTGTTGTCCGGTAAGCAGATATTTTCCTGAAATGCTATAGATATAATTCAGCAATGCCACCGCTTCGGGCGAAGCATTAGGCGATACCGGCTTCATAGGCGTAGTCTGGCCAAATAAGGATGTGCAGAATAGCAGGATGACTGCCAGATTTTTCAGCCTCAAAAATGAATATTTCATAGGATTTTTTTTTAATGATTTATTGTTAGAAATAAAGTTGTTTTATTCAGAAGGAAGTTCTATTTAAAAGCATTATAACGAACAATTCAACCGGACTCCGGCAACTTGTTTATATCTTACAAACTAATCAATTTTGCTTCCAATAAATCATGAATGATTTTATCCATCAAATTATTGATATGTTCATCCGGTTCCTTGTTCATCGTATTTTCCTTATACCAGTCGATAATTTCCTTCACACCCTGATGAAACGAAATCTGAGGATTATAATCGGGAACAAATTTACGGATTTTTGTATTGTCGAAGATCATGCTATGTGCCTTGTCGCCCAACAAACTATCGCCGATCCGCTTATCATACCGGGCAATACTATCCGACGGAACATGCACCAAGTGAGGGGTTACTCCTAATTCGGCAGCCATAATGGTAAAAATACTATTCCATGTTAACCACTCATCCGAAGTAATATGAAAAGCTTCATTGATGGCAGCTTTATTCCCGATCAATCCGACCAATCCAACTGCAAAATCAGCATGATGGGTGAGCGTCCAGATGGAAGTGCCATCACCATGTACCACAACGGGTAACCCTTTCAGCATACGGTGCAACACAGTATATCCGCCTTCCAACGGAATCAATGTTTTGCTATAAGTGTGTGAGGGACGAATAATGGTGTAAGGGAATCCGTTTTTCCGGTATTCCGCTGTGAGTAGGTTTTCGCAGGCAATCTTATTTCTGGAATATTCCCAAAACGGATTATCCAATGGGGTTTCCTCAGTAACGGGAAGCTTTTCGGGAGGTGTTTGATAAACTGATGCCGAACTGATAAATATAAATTGATCGGTTTTGCCTGTAAACAGACGGATATCATTTTGTATATGTTCCGGCTCAAAAGCAATAAAATCGACCACAGCATCGAAGTGAAGTCCGTCAATCGCTTTTTGGGTTTCATCGAAATTACGAATATCGGCAATAATCGTTTTAGTTCCTTCAATTTTTCGTATACCGGCGCTAACTCCGCGGTTTAAATGGTATAATTCCATGCCACGACTAATGGCCAATTCCGAACAGGCTGAACTGATATTACCTGTTCCTCCGATAAACAATACTTTCATTTTACTGTAAATTTAAGAGGTAACTGTGTTTCAAAGTCCAAAAGTATATATTATTTTTCAGATTTACAAAAGGATTTTACTCAATGAAATAGATTAAATATCCGGATTTACGATAAATGGAATTAAGAAACATTTATTTGCGGATAAACATAGAAATCCCTAACTAAAAGTACTCCGGTTTCTCCCTCTTGATGGGAGAAACCGGAGCTTTAGAAATTGAATTTGAAATTGAGAATTTTAGAAAAAAGAATCAACCTTTCTTCAGTTTCTTTTCTCTCTTTTCCTCTTTTTTTTCTTTCGGTGTTTTAAGAGGCTCTTTCTTTACAGTTTTCTTTGCATCCTGAGATTTTGCCATGATGTTAGTTTTTTTAATGTTAGTTTTTTTATGTTCAGCGATTTCCGTCAGACGGGATTGTAAATCATTTTTGATGCTCAATATAAATTCATAGATTACTTGATTGTTACTTTTCCGATTTGCTTGATGTTGTTCGAAGCAGAACCTAATAAAAGATTATAATTGCCGGCTTCCACTGCCCATGCATGCGATTTTACATCCCAATAGGCGAAGTCATTGCTTTTTAATTTTAGCGTTACTATTTTGCTTTCACCCGCTTTCAGTTCCACCTTAGCAAATGCTTTCAGTTCTTTTATCGGACGTTTTACAGATGACTTTAAGGCTTGAACATAGAGTTGAGCTACTTCGGCGCCTGCTCTTTTCCCTGTGTTTTTTAATTCGAATTCTACTGTTACGCCTTCTGTTTTGCTTATTTCAGATTTTGGAACTTTCAGATTGCTATATTCGAAAGTAGTGTATGATAATCCGAAGCCAAAAGGATAAAGTGGTTCAATTTTCTTTGATTCGTACCACCGATAACCCACAAAGATACCTTCTTTGTAGTTAATGTCGAATACAGGGATTTTAGGTGCAATATAATCACCTTTCCAACCGGTGTAGAGTTCCATGCCGACAGGCATATAATTAGCTCCGGGAGAGTCTTCAAATTTTTTCTCAATGGTGATCGGTAATTTTCCCGAAGGATTTGTCTTTCCCGAAAGAATTTCGGCTAATGCAGTATATCCGTTTTGTCCGGCATACCAGGCGTAAATGATGGCAGGTACCTTAGTGTTCCAGTCGGTCATTTTCAAACCTCCACCGGCATTTACTACTACTATCATGTTGTTGTTGAGTTTGGTCACTTTTTCAACCAAAGCATTACTTTCGGCGGGCAAATTAAACGATTTATCCCAACCTTCGCTATCGCTTGTTCCAATGCTCACCACTACAAAACTTGCTGCTTTCAGTTGTTCGTCGGTTGGATTTTTATCATATACAACTGTCGGACCAAATTCTTCACGTAATGCATCGATCATGCTAATATTATTGTAACCTAATACTTCCGCAGATCCCAAACCACGGGCTATGTTTTCAACATACTTTCCAACCACCAAAATGTTTTTCTTTGCAGTTGGCGTAAGGGGCAGGATATTCTTTTCGTTGCGCAACAACACGATACCTTCGCGGGCAGTTTGTAAAGCCACTTTTTCATGTTCGGGATATTTTTCCAAATAACTTTCAACTTTCACCGGACGATCATAGAGACCCATGGCTATAAAAGTACGCATACTATTTTTAGCCATACGATTAACATCAGCTTCAGTCACTTTGCCTTCTTTGATCAGTCTGGCAGCATTCGTTCTCAGGTAAGTATCGCCTAGTTCGTTGAATTGAGGATCATTGGGGTTTTTATCACCGGGCATTTCCAGATCCAATCCCGATTTAATTACTTTCTCAGGATCATATACCGACCACCAATCGGTCATTACCAAACCTTTAAAGCCAAGTTCTTTTTTTAATAATTGATTAATGACATAAATGTTTTGTCCTGACCATTCACCATTTAACTGATTGTATGAAGTCATCACAGCCATTGCTCCGGCATCAACACCCGCTTTGAAAGCAGGCAGATAGATCTCGTGAATAGCTCTTTCGTCAACTACAGAATTAGTACGACGACGGTGGAAATCCGTATTGTTACAAAGGAAATGTTTCAATGTAGTGATTGTTCCGGTACTTTGCATGCCCACTACATAGTTTTCAATCATGCGAGCAGCCAAAAAAGGATCTTCACCAAAATACTCGAAATTACGACCATTCTGCGAAATGCGGTAAATATTCATTCCCGGTCCTAATAATACAGCCACATTGTTTGCGCGGCATTCTTCGCCGATACTCTTTGCAAAACTATTTGCCAAAGATGGATTCCAGGTTGCAGTAAGAGCTAACGGACAAGGAAAAGCCGTTGATTTTTGTGTTGAACTGTCCAAATTTTTACGGATATGAACTCCTTGTGTGGCATCCGAAAAATAAAATTCAGGAATGTTGTACTTTTTAAATCCTTTTGTAAAAAAAGAATTATGCCCTCCTATCATTTCTATTTTTTCGTCAATGCTCATCAATGATAAAATAGAATCAGCTTTTTTATCGGCAACATCCAAGCTAATAGGAGTTTTGAATGGTTTAAAACTATTATTCTTCATATTAGTTGGCTGTGAAAAAGAATAAAAAGATAACAGGCAAAGCCCACAAATATTTATTAATATGCGTTTCATACATTTTTAGATTAGAATTGATAAGTAAAATATGTGATTAGAATATGTTCTTAAAGAAAGTTCGATAAAATGAAAACTATAGGATTTCATTCATAATTTCAAGTTACTGCCCAAATGGTTTTTGATTAGTGCAACTAACATTTTCGCCTTGCGAAACATAAAAATAATTACAAAAATACTGAAAATATTTGTAACGGTAAGAAGTTTTTTCAAGTTCTGTTCCATTTCCACATTCCACGCCACCATTTATCACATTCACAGTAGCTCCAAAGCCGGGTAGACGTCCTTTTAGGAGGTCATTAGCATTTGGCGTCCAAATGCCGGTTATAATGTCATGGCATGATGGTTTGGGAAATTGCGGAGTCATCCAAAACCAGATAGCCGAAGCAAATGACAATACAGGATCTTCTGCTAACCACTCAGGATGTTGCAGCAAAGAGTCTTTCGTTCCAAACCAGGCCTCGCTGAATTGTCCGTAGTTGTAATTCCAGCTCAGTTGTTTCGGACCTCTGCCAAAATAGTATTTTCCGATTATCGGTGGATAATTTTTTTTAGACACGTCTGCATACGCATTTTTCACGACGTTTTGATTTTCTTCCAAATAAAAAAGTCCCCATTTAAAATATCCACCCGGAGCTTCAGCCCAACCACCACTGGTTTCTTGGGCAATATTCGCCAGAAATGCAGCCAGTTCTCGTTTTTGACTCACCGCATCGCCTATAAGAAAATCTGGAAAAAATTTCGCTGCAGCCACAAATGCGTGGAAGGAATAAAAATCGAGAATTTTCGTTTTCAGACTTTTTGCACCATGCCCATATCGATTAGGGAACAATTCATTCCACTTTGAGTCTGTCATGAGTTTGGTCAAAGCGGTTTTTCTGTGGCGATTCACTGATAATCTTAATGGTTTTTTGGTGGAAACGGTTGATTGTGGGTAAACGTTTAATGTTAGGGATAATATGAAGGCAAAGAAAAGAGATTTCATAGAAGAAGATGTGATTGATTATAAAAGTTAAGTAACTAATATTTATCTTCCAGTCTCTATCTTTTCAAACTTCAGAATCTTAGAACTTTTCATGCATTCAGTTATGCTTTTCGCAATACCCTCGGCATCTAATCCCAACATGGTGTAAAGTTCTTCCGGCGTTCCGTGTTCGATAAAACTGTCCGGTATTCCAAGACGTTTTACATGAGTATCGTAATTATTATCCGACATAAATTCCAATACAGCACTGCCGAATCCACCCTGAATCACACCATCTTCAATGGTAATAATTTGTTTGAATTTTTTACCAATTTCATGAAGCATAGCTTCGTCCAATGGTTTCAGATAACGAATATCATAGTGTGCAATCGAAGTATTGTATTTTTTTTCAACTTGTTCAATGGCAATTTGTGCATGACCTGCCATGGTTCCTATTGTTAGAATTGCCAAATCTTTTCCTTCTTTCAGACATTCGCCTTTACCAATTTCCAACGCTTTCATGGGTTGACGCCAATCGATAATATTTCCTTTACCACGCGGATAACGTATCACAAATGGTCCCATATTTGGCTGTTGTGCGGTAAACATGAGGTTACGTAGTTCTATTTCATTGCGAGCTGCGGTAATTTTTAGATTTGGAATGCAACGCATATAAGCCAAATCAAATAATCCGTGATGCGTAGCTCCATCGGAACCAACAATACCGGCTCTGTCCAGACATAACACAACATTCAATTCCTGTAAAGCCACATCGTGAATCACATTGTCGTAAGCCCGTTGCATAAACGAGGAGTAAATGTTACAAAACGGAATCAAACCTTCTTTTGCCATTCCGGCAGAGAAAGTCACGGCATGACCTTCGGCAATTCCTACATCAAAAACCCTGTTCGGCAATTCTTTTTGCATAATAATCATGGAGCATCCCGATGGCATTGCGGGAGTTACACCCACAATTTTTTCATTTTTCAACGCCAATTCGAGCAAGGTTTCCCCGAAAACTTCCTGAAAGAGTGGGGGAGTTGAAACCGAGGTCAGCGTTGAATTGCGTTCGCCGGTTTCCACATCGAATTTACCGGGAGCGTGCCATTCGGTGGCGGAATTTTCGGCCGGTTCGTAGCCTTTCCCTTTTTTGGTAATGCAATGGAGCACTTTTGGTCCTTTAAAATCTTTTATATCCGACAATATTCTAACCAAACCCTCCACATCATGACCATCAACCGGACCAAAATAACGAATATTCATTCCTTCAAAAATGTTGGTTTGGTGTGTTAAAGTGGCTTTTACGCTGTTATTAAATTGGATAATTCTACGAATATTATTATCCGTAATAATATTCATTTTTTTTAACAAATTTGCGGCTTTGAAACGAATCTTATTATATGTTCGCGAGGTAGTAATATCGACTAAATATTGTGTAAAACCCCCTTGAATCGGGTCAATAGCCATTTGATTGTCGTTCAGAATAATTAATAAGTTATTTTTATCTACGGAAGTATTATTCAACCCTTCGAATGCCAACCCACCCGTCAAGGCACCATCACCGATAATCGCCACCACATTTCGGTTATTTTCTTCTTTAAGTAATGATGCTACCGACATGCCCAATGCTGCCGAAATGGAAGTGGATGAATGACCTACACCAAAAGCATCATATTCACTTTCTTTTGGTGAAGGAAATCCTGATAATCCCTTGAATTGCCGATTAGTATGAAAACGATCTCGACGACCGGTCAAAATTTTATGACCGTATGCCTGATGCCCAACGTCCCATACAATACGGTCGTAAGGCGTATTAAATACGTAATGAAGTGCCACAGTAAGCTCAACAACACCTAAACTTGAACCCAAATGTCCCGGATTTTTTGATACTTCATCGATGATAAACTGTCGAAGCTCGTCACAAACTATAGTAAGGTCATTTCTTTTAACTGCTTTTAAATCAATAGGTGAGTTGATATGGTTTATATATTGATAGCTTCTATTTTCCATGATATTGTCAAAATTGCATGCAAAAATAATACAAATTTACCGTCATTATTCATTTTAGACTGCTTATCTTTTATCTGCGGCTAAGTTTTTATATAACACTTTTGGATTGAAATTGCTCAACACAGGTTGATTTATGATTTTCTCGCATAAAATCAGCCTGATTTCTTACAATTTGAATAAAAATAACAATTTTTTCTTCCAAACTATTTGAAGTTCCGAATTCTTGCCGTATCTTTGCAACCGAAAAATGATAACATTATGACTTCTCAACGCATTTATACAATTCTCGTACTCGTCGTGCTTCTTTTGGTCAATAATCAGAGGTGAGGTGGTTACGTGTATAAATGTATTTGAAATACAAAAAAACCTTTCTCACCATAACGGAGAAAGGTTTTTTATTACCCCAAACCCCTAAAGGGGAAAGGGAAAGAAAGAATAATACTAACTAATAAAAATCCCCTTTAGGGGTTTGGGGTTATGAAACGAGAATTACGCAGTTCAACCACAACTTCCGGTCGGAAAATGGCCGGAGCACGATCGCTTTGGCGTGCAAATGGTATGACTGACAATCAAATGGGAAAGCCGATCATCGCCATTGTAAACTCATTTACCCAATTTGTTCCTGGGCACGTTCATTTGCACGAAATTGGCCAGAAAGTAAAAGCAGAAATAGAAAAACTCGGCTGTTTTGCCGCCGAATTCAATACCATTGCCATCGACGATGGAATTGCAATGGGACATGATGGAATGCTTTATTCACTTCCTTCACGCGACATTATTGCCGATAGTGTTGAATATATGGTTAATGGTCACAGAGCAGATGCCATGGTTTGTATAAGCAATTGCGATAAAATCACTCCCGGGATGTTGATGGCAGCCATGCGATTGAATATTCCAACTGTTTTTGTTTCGGGCGGTCCGATGGAAGCCGGTGAACTGGATGGAAAACAGTTGGATTTGGTGGATGCCATGGTTCAATCGGCTGACGAAAGTGTTTCGGATGCACAGGTAAAACGAATTGAGAATGCTGCTTGTCCAACTTGCGGTTCGTGTTCGGGAATGTTTACTGCCAATTCCATGAATTGTTTGAACGAAGCAATCGGATTGGCTTTACCGGGTAACGGAACAATCGTTGCAACGCATGCAAACCGCACTCAACTCTTTATCGATGCAGCAAAACTGATAGTTGAAAATGCCAATAAATATTATTTTGAAGGCGACGAAAGTGTTTTACCACGCTCTATTGCAACCCGCGAAGCATTCAATAATGCTATGATACTGGATATTGCCATGGGCGGTTCAACAAATACCGTATTGCATATTCTGGCTATCGCTCACGAAGCGGAAGTGGATTTCAGCATAGATGACATTGATGCACTTTCGCGTAAAACTCCTTGTCTTTGCAAAGTGGCTCCAAATTCACAAAAATACCATATTCAGGATGTAAATCGTGCCGGTGGAATTCTTGGAATTTTAGCGGAACTCAGCAAAGGTGGTTTACTTAATACTACAGTAAAACGAGTTGATAGATTGACTTTGGGTGAAGCAATTGAAAAATTTGATATTACAAATCCAAAAGTTTCTGACGAAGCGATTGAAAAATATAAAAGTGCACCGGCACACAAATTTAATTTGGTAATGGGTTCCCAAAATACACAATATCACGAACTGGACGGTGACCGAGTCAGTGGTTGTATTCGCGATGTGGAACACGCTTACACAAAAGATGGCGGCTTGGGAATTTTGAAAGGAAACATTGCACAAGATGGATGCGTTATAAAAACCGCCGGAGTTGACGAAAGTATCTGGAAATTCAGCGGACCGGCTAAGGTATTTACTTCACAAGATTCAGCTTGTATTGGAATTCTGAGTGGGAAAGTAATTTCGGGCGATGTGGTGGTAATCACACACGAAGGACCAAAAGGCGGTCCGGGCATGCAAGAAATGTTATATCCGACTTCGTATATCAAATCAAAACATCTTGGAGCAGCATGTGCATTGATTACCGATGGTCGTTTTTCAGGTGGAACTTCCGGTTTGTCAATTGGTCATGTCTCGCCGGAAGCAGCAGCCGGTGGAAATATTGGATTAATTCAGGATGGCGATATGATTGAAATTGATATACCAAATCGTTCTATCAATGTAAAAGTAAGCGAATCAGAATTAGTGAAACGTCGTCAAGCCGAAGAATCTCGTGGAAAAGATGCATTCAAACCGAAAGATAGAAACCGAGTCGTTTCCAAGGCGCTTCGGGCTTATGCCAGTCTGGTAAGTTCCGCTGATAAAGGCGCAGTGAGAATGGTAGATTGAAAGCCCACAAAATCCCTGAATGGGGACTTACTAAGTGGATATTATAAATTGAGAATTATAACAAATAAAACTAACAAAAAATCCCCTTCGGGGGATATAGGGGGCTAAAACTTATGAAAATGACAGGAGCTCACGCATTTATGCAGACTTTGGTAGCCGAAGGAGTTGATACCATTTTTGGCTATCCGGGCGGTGCGATTATGCCCGTTTTTGATGCTTTATACGATTACGACAAACATTTAAATCATATTCTAACCCGTCACGAACAAGGTGCAACGCATGCTGCGCAAGGTTATGCACGTGTTTCCGGAAAAGTGGGTGTTTGTCTGGTTACTTCAGGTCCGGCTGCAACCAATGCCATTACCGGTATTAGCGACGCAATGCTTGACAGTACACCGCTGGTGGTTATTACCGGACAAGTAGGCGCTGCATTGTTGGGAACTGATGCTTTTCAGGAAATTGATGTGGTTGGTATTACACAACCAATCACCAAATGGGCGTATCAGATTCGTCGGGCTGAAGATATTGCCTGGGCTGTGGCTCGCGCATTTTACATTGCCCGCAGTGGCCGTCCGGGTCCTGTGGTGCTAGATTTTGCCAAAAATGCACAAATTCAGGAAGTTGACTTCGAATATAAACCCTGCACATTTATCCGCAGTTATTTGCCGGTTCCTGAAGTAAATCCCGAACAAATTGAATTGGCAGCAGAGATTATTAATCAGGCAAAAAAACCTTTTGCATTGGTGGGTCAGGGCGTTGTTCTTTCAAATGCTGAAAAAGAATTGAAAGCATTTTTGGAAAAAGCCGATATTCCGGCAGCATCAACTTTACTTGGATTGTCTGCCATGTCATCTGATTTCAGATTGAATAAAGGATTCCTCGGAATGCACGGAAATGTAGGCCCGAACATGAAAACAAACGAATGTGATGTGCTGATTGCCATCGGAATGCGTTTCGACGACCGCGTTACAGGTGATTTGAAAACGTATGCCAAGCAGGCTAAAATAATACATTTGGATATTGATGCATCTGAAATTGGCAAAAATTTAAAACCGGATGCACCGGTTTTAGGATCTGCAAAAGAGACTCTGCCTGCATTAACTGCAAAACTTAACTCGGCTAAACATACCGAATGGATTGCTTCGTTCGAAGAATATGAAAAACTTGAATTTGAAAAAGTGATTCGACGCGAAGTTCATCCTGAAACAGGTGAAATCACAATGGGCGAGGTAATTCGTAAAGTGTCGGAAGCAACATTTAATAATGCTGTAATTGTCACCGATGTTGGACAAAATCAAATGCTTGCAGCGCGTTATTCAAAATATTCCCAGACCCGCAGTTTGATTACTTCAGGCGGATTGGGAACAATGGGATTTGGCCTTCCGGCAGCTATCGGTGCAAAAATGGGAGCGCCTGAACGAACCGTTTGCACTTTTTGTGGCGACGGTGGTTTTCAAATGACTATTCAGGAACTGGGAACCATTATGCAAGAACAAATCGGAGTGAAAATGATAATTCTCAATAATCATTTTCTCGGAATGGTACGTCAATGGCAGGAAATGTTTTTCGACGAACGGTATTCATTTACCAATATGCAAAATCCCGATTTCGTGGCCATTGCCAAAGCCTATCGTATAGATGGAACCGAAGTGCACAAACGCGAAGAACTCGATGCCGCTATTGTTGATATGTTGAAAGACGACAAACCGTATTTGCTGGTTGTAAATGTGGAGAAAAAAGGCATGGTATTTCCAATGGTTCCGGCCGGAACTTGTGTTACTAACATTTTATTAGGAGATTAATTCAATTACCAATTATTTAATTTCCAATTTCCAGTGAAGACATTTTTTAATTGAAAATTGGAAATTGAATCATTGAAAATTATAAATATATGGAAAATACATTATATACAATTACCGTTTTTTCAGAAAATACAGTTGGTTTGCTTGGTCAAATCACCATTATTTTTACGCGTCGCGCGTTGAATATTGAAACATTATCTGTTTCACCTTCCGCAATAAAAGGAATTCATAAATTTACGATAACTCTTTATACGACAGAAGATATTGTCAAAAAAGTGGTTCAACAAATTGACAAACGTATTGATATTTTAAAAGCGTATTATAACACTGATGAAGGGTTGATTTTTCAGGAAATTGCTTTGTATAAAGTAGCAACTGATAAGCTGTTGGAGAATGGTTCTGTTGAAGATTTAATTCGCAAATACCATATTCGTATTCTGGAAATGAATAACGATTTTGTGGTTTTGCAAAAAGCAGGACATTATGAAGAAACACAACAGATGTTCGAAGAACTGAAGGAAACCGTAGGTGTTTTGCAATTTATCCGTTCAGGCAGAGTGGCAATAACCAAATCGAAAGTAGAACGGTTGAGCGATATGCTCGAAAGCATTCAATTGAAGTTCGGAAAAAATAATTAATTTTGAGCCTCATAAAAAAGTTTCAAAATGTCATACCGAAAAACATATTCCTTTCGCGTTCAACCGCAAGATGTAGATTTCCAGTACAAAGTAACCATGTCGGCAATGGCTAACATTTTGTTGACAACGGCAGGTTACAATGCCGATGATAATGGTTTCGGAATTCGGTTTTTAAACGAAATGGAATGCACCTGGGTTTTAACCAGATTTGCAGTAGAAATGAATCGTTTTCCGGAGCAATACGAAGATATTTCTGTAGAAACCTGGATTGAAGATGTAGGACGTGCCAGCACAACCCGTAATTTTTGTATTCGCGATTCGAAAAACGAAATAATCGGAAATGCCTGTTCTGTATGGGTAATGCTTGATTTGAATACCCGCCGTGCAAAAGATTTATTGGCATTGGATGGCATTCATCAGTTTGCTTCCGGTGAAGTTGGGCTGATTGAAAAACCGGTAAAACTAGATGCCATTGAAGGTGAAGATTACGATGGTTTCAAAGTAAAATACAGTGATATTGACATTAACGGACACGTCAATACCATTAGTTATATTGAATGGATAAGCGACTGTTTCTCGCTGGACTGTTACCGGAAATGCGGAGTAAAACGGTTCGATTTCAATTTTATGAACGAAATGCTTTATGATGATTTTGTGGAAATAGTTGGAAATGAAGTGACACAGGGTGATTTCCGTTTCGAAATTCGCAAAGACGATAAAATTGCTTGTCGGGCTAGAGTGGTATTTTAATAAACCTAACTTTTCCAAAGTTTTAAAAAGTATACAAATAACTATTTCAAAATAATTTAAAAAACAAAAACAAAATGGCAGTAATGAATTTTGGCGGTGTTGACGAAAATGTTGTTACCCGCGACGAGTTTCCATTGGAAAAAGCCCGTCAGGTATTGAAAAACGAAGTAATCGCTGTTATCGGTTATGGCGTTCAAGGTCCGGGTCAATCGCTGAACTTACGCGACAATGGATTTAATGTAATTATCGGACAACGCAAAGGTGGCAAAACTTGGGAAAAAGCCGTTGCCGATGGTTGGGTTCCGGGTGTAACGCTTTTCGAAATTGAAGAAGCTTGCAAGCGCGGAACTATTATTCAATATTTGCTTTCGGATGCAGCGCAAATTGAAGTGTGGCCAACCATCAAACCATACATCACAGCCGGAAAAGCCTTGTATTTTTCTCATGGCTTCGGAATCACTTACAAAGAACGCACAAACATTATTCCACCGGCAGATGTCGATGTAATTCTGGTTGCACCTAAAGGTTCGGGAACTTCGCTTCGTCGCATGTTCCTTCAAGGTCGCGGTTTAAACTCTTCCTATGCTATTTTTCAGGATGCAACCGGTCGTGCTCACGATCGTGTAATTGCCTTGGGAATCGGAGTTGGTTCGGGTTATTTGTTCGAAACAACTTTCAAACGTGAAGTTTATTCCGATTTGACAGGCGAACGCGGAACATTGATGGGCGCCATTCAGGGAATTTTGTTGGCTCAATACGAGGTGCTTCGTGCCAACGGTCATACTCCTTCCGAAGCATTCAATGAAACCGTGGAAGAACTAACCCAATCGTTGATGCCTCTCTTTGCTGAGAATGGAATGGATTGGATGTACGCCAACTGTTCCACTACCGCCCAACGGGGTGCATTGGATTGGATGGGATCTTTCCACGATGCCAGCAAACCTGTTTTCGAAAAATTGTATGCCGAAGTGGCCAGCGGTAACGAAGCGCAACGTTCGATTGATACCAACTCCAAACCCGACTATCGCGCCGGATTGGATGCTGAACTGAAAGAACTCCGCGAAAGCGAAATGTGGCGTACCGGTGCCGTTGTTCGTCAATTACGTCCTGAAAATACGTAATACATTTAATACGTTTAATACGTTTAATACGAATTACACGAATTATTACGAATTACACGAATTATAAAATAAGAGCCGCATTCGGTTGGAGGTGGCTCTTGTTGCAATTAAAATTGATCATTTGCAATTTTTAGTCTTGCAAAATGTAAATTTATTTGTTGGTGTCGAACAAATTTGTATTTTTGTATCGAACAAATCTAATCTCTACAAAAAATATGGATATAGATACTACCTATTTAGAACGCTGCACGACAACTTTGGAGAAAGCTTTTGGTTTGTTGCAATGTGCCAATCAAAATGATATTGAGTTTGATATGTACCGTTCTGCATGTATAAAAGAGTTTGAAATTATTATCGAACAAACAGGCAAGTTGCTTAAAAAAACGTTAAAGCCCTATTTCCCAACTTCAAAAGCTGTGGATATGTTGGTATTTAAAGATGTTTTCCGTCATGCAGCCTTGCATAGTATTATTGACATGGAACTTTGCGAAAGGTGGCTCATTTATAGAGATAACCGGAACAGTACAGCCCACGATTATGGGATTGGATTTGCCAAAGAAACGCTCAAATTATTGCCTCAGTTTATATTGGATTCGAAAAGTATTATTGTGGCTATAAAAAACCAAAATAACTGATGTATGCTAATCCGCGAAAAAGATAAACAAACACTGCATAAGCTGTTTACTGAAATAAAACAACCGGTAGAAATATGGGCGTATGGAAGTAGAGTGAATAATACAGCGCATGATACCAGCGATCTGGATTTGGTTATTCGCACTCAAACTCTACACGGAATATCAGTGAATGAATATATGCTTTTGCAGGAAAAAATTAAGGAAAGTAATATCCCTATTTTGGTCGAATTGCGGGATTGGACAACACTTCCTTCAAGTTTTCACCGTCAGATTGAAAAACAATATGAGGTTTTTTTTACAAATATCAAAAAAGACTGACAATACAAAGAGCTGCTTCCGGTTGGAGGCAGCTCTTAATTATTAAAGATCAGGCTATTAGTAAGCAATTAATTATTTTCTATCAAATCTTTTAGTATATCCTCGTAATGTCCGTCAATTTCTGTTTGTTTCTCAAATGTCAAACCAATGGCAGTACAAATTTTGCTAAATTCGATGGTTTCTGTTAATCCCAAGGTTTTATCTTTTGCATTTTTCATCCAACGCTGAATGGGTTTGTTTTTGCCCACTTCCCATTCCCACATAGCGGAACTGATGCCCGAAAAATATTGCATTTCGTTGATATAAAGCTGTTCTTCTGTGTCTATAAATTCTATACCGGTTACTTTATTATCGCCTTTTCCGTTGAATTTAACCGTAGGATTGTTCAACTCTTTTGAAGTTAACAAGTGCAATTCTACCAATGATTTTCCAATGTCAGAAATAGTTTTGAAAAGTTCAAAATCAGCTGTGAAAGGGATTTTAGGGTAATCTATTTGCAGTTGTTCGGCAAAACATTCGCGGAATGTAGGGCAATAAAGCAAAGCATAGATATAGTTAAAAATCGGTTCTGTCAAGTCGGTTTTTCCGTATTGTTTTTCGAGAATTTGCTCAAATTCGGGTTTTAAATTACTTCGTTTACTGGCTCCAAACAAACCGCCATCGCCTTCGTAAATCCAAAGGGGAAAAACATAAGATTGACCACCTAAAAAGTTTCTATCTACAATAGTTTCAGTACAAAAACAATGATTGTAAATTATTTCTGTATTTCTTTTCTTAAGAATAAGTCCTAAATTTTGACCTAAAATAAAATGTTGCATTATTGAATTTGCTGGAGTGCCCATAAATCCCTTTGACTTTCCTGTATAAAAGGTAAATTTGTATGAAAAAGGCTTATGAAGATATTTTTGATATAGATTTTTTTCTTTATTTTTTATTAAATCATCTTTAGCTTGTTTTGTTTTCCAATCTCTTGTGTCACCTGTTTGATAAGCTTCATTAATTGTTTTAATATCAAATTGTATAAAATTGCGAACAACACTTTTAATACCTTCCATTGTATCTTGCAGTGTAATAGAATCTCTTCTTGTTTCCACACCGGTATTTGCTAGATTTAAAATCTCATCCACGGCCCAAAACGAACTGTACAATTCAGCTTTGTTAAAATTTTTCTTTTCAAAGAAAAAGTAAGTGGGGTCAATGCTCAGTTCTTCCCACTTGGTATCGGCTATACATTGGTTATCAAGTATATCGTATTTAAAATTGCGGTCGCCAAATAACTCGGCATAATATAGTTTTCCTAATTCAGCAGGTTTCTTTTTACCTGTTTTCACGCAGATTAATATGGCGGTTCCCACGCGTATGTCGAACACGTTTTGGTCTTTGCCGCCATCGGGTGCTTTTTCGTACAGTTTGCCATGCAAGTTATAAACATAGACTTTATCGAATGATTCCAACAATTTCTTTCGTAGTCCTTTAAAAGCAGAAGTGTTTATATAAGTGTTTTTGGTTATTAAACTCATAACTCCTTTTCCCACCTGATCAATTTTCCAATGGCAAAACCGTATAAACTTGGCATAATCGTCGGAAAGTAACTGAATGTTTTTTTCGTCTTTCACGTCTTCTTTGTACGCATCCATTAAGCCCAACACTTTATCTTTTCCGGTTTTTCCATTACCATCGATAAATACCGAATTGTTGTACGAAGCAATGGAATAGGGCGGATTGCCCATAATGGCTAAAATGGGTTGTGTGCGTTTTACTAAGGCAGCTTGCTTGCTTTCGTCCGAAAGTGACGCCATGCCCGGAATGCGGGTTTGTTCCAAATCAGCAATTTCGAGCGTGTTGGTCAGGTACAGTTTAAAACGGTCGGTGTCTTTCATTTTGTAACCATATTCGTCCAGCAGAAACGACATTTTGAGGTGTGCAATGGCATAAGGAGCCATCATCAACTCAAAAGCATAAAAGTTTTTCAGAATGTGGTCTTTAATGAAAACGGCACGGTTACCTTCGCCATATTTAGCGGTAAAATCTTCGATGGCAAATTTTGCGGTTTGCGCTAAAAAAGTCAGTGTACCACCTGCCGGATCGAGCACCGTTACATCGGTATTGGCAAAGCCGTCCACCTTATCGAACTCGGTTTTCAGTACGTGGTTCAAAGAATGAACGATGTAATTTACAACCGGTTCGGGCGTGTAATAAACGCCACGCTGTTCACGGGTTTTTGGGTCGTACTTATTCAGAAAAGTTTCGTAGAAATGGATAATCGGGTCTTGTCCTTTGCCTTGTTTGTAAAAGGTTTGAAGAATATTAGAAATATCGGCAGCATTAAGCACAGCGGCAATATCGTCGATAATTACCTCCATTTGTTGTGGAAGCGTACCGAGCGATATAAACTGAAATACATCTTTGAGAATGCCAATGGTGGGCGGAATAAAATTGTATGCATTCCGTCGGTAAAATTCTCCATCTGTGCGGGTTCGTGCTGCAAATAAGCCGTAAGCAATGGTTTGTGCGTATAAATCAGCAAATTCAGCTTTTGTAAGTCCGGCTATCAGATATTTTCGGAAAGCTTCGTAAAATCCAATCACTTGATTGCTATTATTTGCCTCATCGTCCAATTCTTGATGAATCACTTCATCTTTCAGAAATCGGGTACGTTTGGCAAGTTCAATCGCCAGCGTTTCAGCCGAAAATACCTTGGGCAATGAAAAGCTAAAAAAATTATCGAATAAACTTACAAAAGCTTTTTCGTTTTCTATAGGTGGATAGGTTTTGAGTTTTGCGGCAACGTAAGGTCTGCCAATAAAGGTTTTTTCTTTCAGTTTTCCGTCCCGATACAGTCGAAATTCATAAAAATCGGTAAGTATTACATTTGGAAAAGTATCGCGATAACGCTTCAATTGCTCGCTAATTTCCACTCTATTCAGGTCACTTCCAGGTACTTTTGCTTCAATATAACCGACAATATTTTGTTGACCATCCCAAACCCGAAAGTCAGGATTTCCTGCTTCGGTTTGTTTTGGCAGAATGGTAACATGTGTTTTTGTTTTCTCTATAGATTCTGAAAAATCTTTTACTAAATCTGAAAGATGTTGATAATAACTCTCTTCTCTTGCATCACCTTGCATGGTGGTATCGGCGATATTTGTCAGGTATTTTTTTAGCATAATAACTCGATTTTACTTAACAAAAAGCAAAGATAAACTATTTTGAGGATTTATAGTTTTCATAAATAAGATTTTCAATTGGTTACAATTTGCAAATTTATGAATATATTTCAAATAAATTTCAAATTATGAAGTAATAAACCAAAAACAGCCGCTCGCATTGCTGCAACCGGCTGTATTGTATTTGTTCAATTTTTTACAACTTCACTGCTAAAAGTTCACCTCCTAATTCATGTAAGGCAGTTTCAATTTCTTTCAGGCGTTTTGGAGTAGGGTTTAGAATACCACATTTGTATTTTGCCAACAGGCTTTGATTAATTCCAACCCGTTTTGCTATTGCCGATTGATTTATTTCAGGAAATGAATTAAATACCTGTGCAATTTCGGGAGCAGTTTCTTGGGGATTTTGGTTGAAAAACCCTTCAAAACTCAGATCTTCATCAAGTTCTTCCCAATGGATTCCAAATTTCCCAACTTCAAATTTCTGAAGTTGATCAGACGTGGCATTTTGTAGTAACCGGAAGTCAGCAATAGCTAAACTACGGACTTGTCCTTGTTTGGTTTCAATATTTACATATACATTGTCAACCCATACTCTTATAATATCTATTATCATGGCTTTTAAAATTAAAATTGATTATTTTCCAAAGAATTCATACCATTTTTCGATAATAATTTCCTTATTTTCTTCAATTATCATTTCCGCCAACTTTATTTCCTGAGGTTTCAATCCATCATTTTCAATAAGAATAATTTCTGGCAATACAGAAAATTTAGCTTGGCATTCGCCTTTTCCTTTTCCCTTAATTACGTGAATATGAATCGGTTCGTGATCATTTGAATAAAACAAAAAACGCAGTCCGAAGAAGATAAATAATGTTGGCATATTTCTTTGTTTTTTAATTATACTGCAAATATAAGGAATAAATATATTCCTTATATATAAATCTGTATGTATTTTTTTGTGATTAAAAACTTTAACGTTGTGAAAGAGTTTTGATATTGCCAGAATTAAAACAACCGGTTATATTTCTGCAACCGGCTATTTCTAATATGCAAAATACTGTTTATTCTTCGAGTTTCTTGCTTTGTTGATACAAAATCTCAGGGTCTAAGTCAGCTTCATTTTCCCACTCTACCGTATCAAAACTTACCCGAACCTGATTAAACTTAGATATATCTTTAAGTTCACGGAAAATGCCCTGATTTAAAAAAGGATTCACATCAAACTGACGTTTTTCTCCATTCTCGAAAGTCAAAATGAGATTGTAATTTGGTAATGGCTGTACACTTTTTATGGCTAAATACATGACAATTTATTTTAATGGTTCAATAGTAAATGGTTTCTCTCCATTCTGGCACAAATTCCAATCGGCCACCAATTCGTCTTTGTGAATCTCAATCCATGCTGTTACAAGTCTCATTTGTCTTGATGGTAATTCACCTTCAATCAATTCAGCATCTAATATATTGAATTTTGATGTGTAATCTTGATAATAGACATGAATATGCGGTGGATTGTGTTCTTTTGGAGCATAATACATTCGAATAATAATTCCAAAAAACATTGATAACGTTGGCATAGTCGATTGATTTTGTTTGACAAAGATATATTATTTTTCAACAAAATACAAATTGAGGTAAATCAAACAGCAAAAGAATTCAGATTATTTCTCCCTCATTCTCCCCAAATATACCATCACTGCCACCGTCATTACGCCACTCATAATAAACAGGTATTTTGCTCCCAGCGTGTACCAGACAATACCTGCCAGTGAGCTCGCCACCATGGTGCAAATGCTTTGAAGTGCGGAGAAAGTGCCGATGGCTGTGGCTGTGTCTTTTTTATCGGAAATATTGCTGATCCAGGCTTTGGAAACGCCTTCGGTTGCGGAAGCATACAATCCGTACAGAAAAAATAATCCAAGGAAAATATAAAGATTGGTATTTACGGAAAAACCAAAGTAAACAATTGAAAACAATCCCAGCCCGAAAATAAACATACGTTTTAGCCCGATTTTATCTGCCAGCGAACCAACCGGAAACGCAAACAGCGCGTAAATCATGTTGTAGAATATATAAATGCCGATAACATGTGTGTCGTTCAATCCGGCATCTTTGGCTTTGAGCAACAGAAACACATCCGAGCTGTTGAACAGTGTAAACAGCAGCAATCCGATTAATAATTGCCTGTAAGCGGCCGGACTTTGTTTCCAATATTTTAGAAACGAAAAGAACGAAACTTTTTCGTGAGTGGGAGGAAGGGTCGTTTTCTTTTCTTTGAGTAAAAGAGTGGTGATAATGGCTATCACTCCGGGAATAAAAGCAATATAGAAAAGTGTGATATAATCTTTGGGATGAAAATACAAATAAACCAAAGCCAGTGTTGGTCCAATGGCAGCACCGATTGTATCCATGGCTCGGTGAAATCCAAAAACGGTTCCTTTGGTTGCGGGCGTGGCTTCGTCGGAAAGAATGGCGTCACGTGCACCGGTTCTGATACCTTTGGCAAATCGGTCGGTAGTACGTACAAAGAAAATCCAAAGTGGATAAGTGAAAAAGGCGGTAATTGGTTTGGCAATGGCACCCAGTATGTAACCTGCCTGCACAAACGGCAATCGTTTTCCGGTGGCATCCGATAGTTTGCCGAAATAACCTTTGCTGAGTCCGGCTGTGGCTTCGGCCAATCCTTCCAAAATGCCAATAATGAGGATGGAAAAACCAATACTTTTGAGGTAAATAGGCATTACCGGATAAAGCATTTCGCTTGCCACGTCGGTAAATAAACTTACGACTGACAAAATCCAAACTACCCGACTGATTTTTTTGAACATAAGCAATTTTAATTCACAAATCAACTACCAACTACTTACTAATTTAGTCTATTTCCAGTTGTAATCCATTCTTCAAAATATCCAAAGCCGGATTTTGTTCAGCCATAATTTTGTATCTGTCTTCGGGGGAATTGGCTCGTTGCATATCAGTTTCTTCAGCAATTTTTATCGACATGTCTACTTTTGAATTCTGCAGATGCAAGCGAATAAAAGTTACCAAATCAGGTTGAAGACGTTTCAACTCTTTTTCCTGCAAGGTATTACTTACAATTATTTCAAATTTTGTTTCTGAAATTAATTGGGGTTTGGTGCTGAGAATGAAACTTTTCATGCGTCCCTGGTCGGGGATAGTTTCAGTATATTGCAACCAGGCAACTTCAAGTTCCTCTTCAGTAAACGGTTTGTTTAGAATTATTTCCTCAACTTTTGTTACCTGATAAACTTCTTGAGGTGAAGTAACGACAGTTGGAGCAGAAATGGAAATACTTCCGGGACGTTGAAATGAAGGCTTTGAATCAATAACCGTTTCTTTTGGCTTTTCAATTGCATGAACGGTTGGTTTGGCTGATATAGGAGCCTTATTTTCAGGTATATTAATTGTTTCAACCGCTACTTTTTGAAGCGTAATAGATTGTTCGTCAATTAGAATTGCCTTTTTTTTTTCATCTGTCAGTTGACACAGACGAATCAAAGTCAGTTCAACCAACAAGCGTTTATTTTTACTCTGCCGGTAATCTATATCACAATCATTGGTTGTTTTCAATGCCTGAAAGAGAAACTCCGGTGTGCAAAATTGTGCTTGTGTTTTATAGCGTTCGCCAATATCGGCACCCACTTCAAGCAGTTCGATGGTTTGAGGATCTTTACTTACCAACACATCGCGTAAATGGGAACTGAGTCCGGTGATAAAATGATGCGCATCAAAACCTTTGTTCAGAACTTCATTGAAAATAAGCAACGATTTACTTACTTCACCTTTCAAAAATGATTCCACCAGGCGGAAATAATATTCATAATCAAGCACATTCAAATTTTCGATAACTCCCTGATAAGTTATATTATTTCCACAGAAACTTACCAGTTGGTCGAAAATAGAAAGTGCATCGCGCATCCCGCCATCGCTTTTTTGTGCCACCACATTCAGTCCGTTCACATCTACTGTTACACCTTCTTTTTCGGCAATCATTTGCAGATGTTTAACCGTGTCAGCCACGGTGATTCGATTGAAATCGTAAATCTGACAGCGCGACAAAATGGTTGGGATAATTTTATGTTTTTCGGTTGTTGCCAGAATGAAAATGGCGTGTGCAGGCGGTTCTTCCAATGTTTTCAGAAAGGCATTGAAAGCACCTTGCGAAAGCATGTGAACCTCATCAATAATATACACGCTGTATTTGCCTATTTGCGGTGGAATCCTAACCTGATCAGTTAATGATCGGATATCGTCAACACTATTATTGGAAGCTGCATCAAGTTCGTGAATGTTGTATGAACGTTGATCGTTGAACGAAACGCACGATTCACATTCATTGCAGGCTTCAAAATCGGCAGTCAGCTTTTCGCAATTTATGGTTTTGGCAAAAATACGGGCACAGGTTGTTTTCCCGACACCACGCGGTCCACAAAACAAATAAGCATGTGCTAAATGATTGCTTTTGATAGCATTTTTGAGTGTAGTTGTTAATGCGGATTGACCAACAACCGTGTTGAATGTGGACGGGCGATATTTACGTGCCGAGACAATGAAATTATCCATAAATTGAAAACTTTTTCTGCATTGGAATGCAAATATACTGAAAATATGACGTACAATTCAAGAATAAAAAAAGATTTCTCAAAAAAAAGGATGAACGTAAAAAATGTATACCTTTGTCCTTTGAATTTGATGAATTAGTTAATCGGTATAATGGTTAATTTGTTGATTAGTTTCAAATCAGCTTATAATGATCAAGTTTAAATCTTTTATCTTTTTAACTTTCAACTTTATTACCTGATTAATCATGGGAAGTTTTGGAAAAACAGGAAAAAAACTCAAGAAGATACTTTTAAATAAGTATCTGATTGTGTTTGTTGTTTTTGCCGTTTTGGTTACATTCTTCGATAATCATAATTTGATTCATCGTTGGAAGACTCATCAAAAGATTGTACAAATGGAAAAGGAATACAAGTTTTATCAGGATGAAATAAAAACTACCAAGCAGAAGAAAAATGAACTTCAATCCAGCAAAGAAAACCTGGAAAAATTTGCCCGTGAGCATTATTATATGAAAAGACAGAACGAAGATATTTTTATTATCAAAGAATGAAAGATAAACAACCCTCTCAAATACTTTTTATTACTGCCGGAACGCTCATTATTATAGGTGCTTTTGCCAAACTGTTCAATATAATCTATGCTCCTTATATTTTTTCAATCGGATCGGGTTTATTGATTTTCATACAGGGGAAAAATGCGTTTGAAAGCTCAAAAGCCGAAAGCCGTCAACAACGACTGTCTCGCATTGGTTTTCTTACCAGTTTGATACTTGGGTTAGCTGCATATTTTATGTTTACCGGTTCAAATTCGTGGGTGGTAATGGTTTTGATATATGCTCTTTCATCTCTTTTCCTGTCATTTCGAGGAAACTAAAGTCAGAAGAATAAAAAAAAGCGCAAATTTATATTTGCGCTTTTTTTGTGACTTTATTGTGTGCAAACTTTATTTTTTTGCAGTGTAACGTTCGTTCAGTAATTTGGTAACTTCAGCAGTAATATCGTATGTTTTTTCAGCATATAAAATATTGTCGCTTGAAGTATTACTGATAATAAGCTGATATTTATGGTCTTTATTATATTCTTTCATGAAATTGTTAATAGTATCGCGCAACTGTTCGCTCATTTTTTGTTGAACCTGAACTAATTGTTTGCTTAAACTTCCATCCAGTTCCTGCAAATCTTGTTGTTTCTTTTGTAATCGTGTTTGCTCTTGTTGAGCACGATCCCGACTCAAAAATGCATTATTTTCCAATTTGCGTTGAAAATCGCCCATCTCATTTTGCAATTGACGAGCCAACGTATTGATTTTAAGCCGCGAATCTTCTTGTTTCTTTATTAATGATTCGTTCGATTCTTTGGCAAACTCGTAGTGTAATAACAAAGAATCAACATTAACATAAGCTATCGGTAGTTTGCCACTTGTAACCTGATTTTTACCGGTTACAGATTGATTAGCTACTGAATTTGATTTATTTCCCAGCACCAATACAAAGAGAACTATTACTGCTACGGCCAGAACGACATTAATAATGAGTGATAAATTTTTCATTCCCCTTTATTTCTTTAAATTGTTTATTAATTGAAGTTTAGTTATTTCGGATTTAGTTTGAAAATAGAATGCAAAGATAATTTATTTAGTACACTTCAATACAAAGCCTGTTCAATTTTTAGGAAAATGAATGTTTCGTTGTTTATTTTAACGATTATTTGAAAAACTAGAACTTATACCGATTGCACAAATAATATAGTCCAATTTCGACTCCCGTCAAGTCGGGACAAGTTCGTCTTATTGTACTATTTATTTGTATGCATCGGCATTAACAACAGTAAATGTATAAAACAGTTTGGACTGTTTTATACGTACAATTGGTATTATTTGAAAAATCATTTTTAATTTTGATGAACAAAGCCGAATTGATTTCTCAGTTCGGCTTTGTTATTTTAATGCTATCAGTCAATGAAAGTTAGTATCTTGCAGAAACTACTTTCCAGTCAACCAAATCCCAGAGTGCAGCAACATAATCGGCACGGCGGTTTTGATAATCAAGGTAATAAGCATGTTCCCACACATCGAAGGTGAGGACTGGAGTTAAACCACGTGTAATCGGATTACCGGCATTGCTTTCTTTTACAATCGATAATTTACCATCGGCATCTTTTACCAGCCAAGCCCAACCTGAACCAAATACGGATACGGCAGCTTTATTGAATTCTGCTTTAAAGTCATCCAATGACCTGAAGGCTACTTCAATTGCTTTCGCCAATTTATCGCTTGGAACGCTTCCCTTATTAGGTGTGAGTGCTAAGAAATAAAACGTATGATTCCAAATTTGAGCGGCATTGTTGAACATCGGACCTTCCGATTTCTTTACAATTGTTTCCAGATCTGCATTTTCAAATTCTGTTCCTCCCACCATTCCATTCAGGTTGTTTACGTAGGTTTGATGGTGTTTCCCATAATGGAAACTAATGGTTTTTTCGCTGATAACGGGTTCTAATGCATTGTGAGCATAAGGTAATTCGGGCAATGAAAATTTCATGACTTTAGTTTTTTGTATATTAATAATTGAATTGAATTTTACTTTTCCTTTTTTTTAAAACGTCTTAAAGCTCTATTTTGTTTGAACAAATGAGATTTTTTCACGAAATATATCAAAACTATTGTTTAACTGCTTTTTTCTTATCATCTTTGCACTTGATTTTACGACTTAGATTTAAGCAGTACGAATTAAAAATTGAGTCAAGATAAGAGGATAATCAACTAATCATCAAATAACCAAAGAAATGAACAAAACAATTCGATTAATTCTTGCGTTAGCCGTAGTAATGTTAGCAACATCGGCCTGCAAAACAAAACAAAAAGTAACTGAAATACCTGCCGGAGCAAAAGTTACTGCAAGTGCTCCAAAAACCGTAACTGTACCTGTTACCACAACACCCGCTGTGAGCAACGAAAAGGAAGTAGTTCGGAACGAAAATTTTAGCTTGGTGGATGGCGAAAAAGATGCTTTGAAAAACAAGTATCACGTGGTAGTTGGTAGCTTTACCAAACAAACCAATGCACAAGGTTTACAAAAAACACTGATTTCAGAAGGTAATAGAGCTTTAATTGTTTTAAATGAAAAAGGCATGTATCGTGTATTAATTGCCTCATTTAATGATTATAATGAAGCTCATGCCCGAATTAAAGAAATTGTCAATCGTTTTGCTGACGCCTGGGTGTTGGTTCAAAAATAAAATTACTGACCTAAAAAAAGAAACGGGGAAATCAACTGATTTCCCCGTTTCTTTTTTTAAAATACATCTGAGTTTTTATGTTTTGCTTTCCGAATGAAATAATAAAGGGTGACTGAAGCAACTATTGCTGACAGACCATCTGAAACCGGCATTGCTGCCCAGGCACCGGTTAGCCCCAAAAAGCGAGGTAAAATAAGCAAACAAGGAATTAAAAACAAAAACTGACGCGTTAGACTTAGGAAGATGGATATTTTTGCACGACCGATTGATTGGAAAAAATTAGTGATTACAATTTGAGAACCAATGATTGGAAACAAAATTACCGAAATACGTAACCCCTTAGTGGCAATTGCTTGAAGTTCAATATCCCGGGTGAAAAATGACGTTATTACTGAAGGCAAAAACATACCAATAATAAACCCTAATGTTGTTAAACAGCTACCTATTATTACGGCTTGTTTAAGGGTGCGGAACATTCTGTCGTATAATTTAGCTCCAAAATTAAACCCGATTATAGGTTGAGTACCTTGGTTCAATCCAATGATTATCATTACAATAAGTGTATTAACGCTATTGATTATGCCATAAGCGCCAATTGCTAAATCGCCACCGTAATGTATTAGTGTGGTATTTACAAGTATGACCACAAAACAGGTTGCCAATTGCATACTGAATGGTGACATGCCAATGCTGATAATTGATTTTACTATTTCTTTTTCCAACCGAAAATTCTTTCGATGGAAGCGTATAGTTGATTTTGCTTGGGTGAAATGATGCAATACCCAAACTGTTCCTACCAAATACGAAATATTAGTGGCAATTGCGGCTCCCTGAATCCCCAAATGAAATCCAAAAATAAAAATCGGATCTAATATTGCATTAAGCACGGCACAAATTATCATGGTATACATGGCTTTTTTAGGATAACCTGATGCCCGCATAATATTGTTAAATCCAAAACTTAAAGCCGAAAGTATTCCTCCGGGAATAATGATGCGCATAAAATCCTCGGCATATTGTATGGTTTTTTCAGTCCCGCCAAACACCCGCAACAAATCATGCATGAAGATATACGATAGAATGATAACGCTTCCTGATATAATAAAGGTAAGAGTAAATGCATTGGCAAGAATTTTCTCGGCTTTTTCTTTGTTGTTTTCGCCCAACGTGATAGAAATGCGTGAAGCTGCACCGGCACCAATCAACATGCCGAATGCCATAAGCAATATCATAAACGGGAAAGTTAATGCCAGACCTGAAATAGCCAATGGGCCAACGCCTTGTCCAATAAATATACGATCGACGATGTTATAAAGTGACATGACTACCGTACCAACAATGGCAGGCAGCGAGTATTCCCAAATAAGTTTTCCTATTTTTTCTGTTGCCAGTCTATTGGTTACAGTTATGGGATTTGTCATAAAAGAAATTTGGAATTGAAAGTATTATCAGAACGCAAAGATAAAAAAAATAGTTGATAGCTTTTAGTTGAAAGTAAAAAGCTGAAACAGTATCATTTACTTCTCAAAAGTTCTGAATTTTAGAAAAGTTAATAGATTAGAAAAAAATACCTCCGTAAACCAAAGTCTTCGGAGGTAAATTTAATAAATTTGAACTAGGGTCTTTTAGTTTCCCTTAAGAGATTTAGAAGGCATTATAACATTATTTTAGCCGTTTGTTTCCCTACACGAACGATGTACAAACCTTTTGATAATTCGTTTAGTTGAATTGAACCACTTTCAAGTTGTCCGAATTGAACTTTTGCACCGACTACGTTGAAAATTTCAACGGCATTGGAAGTGGCATTGCTTACCGATAATTTATTTCCAACTAATGATACATTCAAAACATCTGCAGGAGGAGTGTTTACGCCTGCTCCAGTTTTTTCTCCAAGAAACAGTTTATCCCAAATAACATTAGAACTTTTATATGTTCTGCATTCGAACACGAAATCAGTAGCATCTGCAGGTGCTACAAAATCAGTTGTATAAGTTCCCCAAGTACCATTGGCAATTGTGAAATAACCAGATCCATCAGAACCAGAACCTTGTAATTTTAATTGAATAGTTGCATCTGCTGCAACAGCTGTTGTCCAGTTAGCAGTAGCATAAAAACCGGTTGCATTTTTGAAAGAAGACCAGATTCTACAATCAGTACCATCACCTGAAACGACATAGTAACTTACAGCTACAGTATATGTTTTACCTGCCGTTATAGGTACAACCTGTTGAAATCCGGGATTTTGAGTTGTACCAATTACGAGATTAAGTGAACTTGCACCATCTTTAACAATTGTGGTTTCCTGAGTCCAGGTCAATGAACCAGCGTGTGAAGAATTTGCTGGTATTGTCCAACCGTCAGGGTTTCCGCCTGTCCAAGTTTCAAAACTTGGATTAACAACTAGGTTTGTTTGTGCTTGAGTAAAAATTACACAAGCAACAAAAGCTAATAATAGAGTAATTTTTTTCATGTTTATAAATTTATAAAAGTGAATAATGAGTTTAATTAATACCGTCAAAGATAATGGATATTTATTACAAAAACAATACATTTTTTTGAACTTGAACAATTTTTTTGTATTCGCAGAAATAATTATTTTCTAACTCTTTGATATTCAGATAAAAAAAATATATTTCATGGATTATTTGTTGATAAAATATAAGAAAAATTTTCTAATAAGTCGGTTTTCCGCGTTTAGACTTTAAGTTATCAACAGGCTAAATCTTCGTCTCATTTTCCGCAAAAAAATACTACCTTTGCAATCAGTTATTAAATTTACAATACATGGCAGAATTAGTAAGCCCTGAATATATTTTTGAAACAAGCTGGGAAGTATGCAATATGGTGGGCGGTATTTATACCGTTCTATCAACCCGAGCTGCCACTCTGCAAAAAAAACTTCTGGATAAATTAGTTTTTATTGGACCGGATGTTTGGTTTGGTAAAGAAAATCCCTATTTCGAAGAAATCCCTGAATTGTATCCTGAATGGAAAGCCTTTACAGAAGGGGAATATCATTTGAAAATTCGTGTAGGTCGATGGAAAGTTCCCGGGGAACCAATCGCTGTGCTGGTTGATTTTTTGCCGTTAATGCTACGGAAAGATGAAATTTACGGGCGTGTTTGGGAGCAGGTTGGAGTAGACTCTATTGCGGCTTATGGCGATTATGATGAATCGTCTATGTTTGGATATTCAACCGGGATAATTATCGAAAGTTATTACCGGTTTTTTAATTTGAATTCAAATAATAAAGTCATTGCGCATTTTAATGAATGGATGACAACTTTTGGGGCATTTTATATAAAAGCCAACTTACCAGCCGTTGCCACCGTTTTTACCACGCATGCCACTTCTATCGGTCGGTCAATAGCAGGCAATCACAAGCCTTTGTACGATTATTTGAATGAATATAACGGAGACCAAATGGCTTATGAGTTGAACATGGTTTCCAAACATTCTACTGAAAAAATAGCGGCTCACGTAGTCGACTGTTTTACAACGGTTAGCGAGATCACAGGTATTGAATGTGAACAATTACTTGAAAAGAAACCGAATGTAATTACACCAAATGGTTTTGAAAATGATTTTGTTCCCGATAGTGGAAAGTTTACTTCGAAACGGAAGGAAGCACGTGCTACTTTACGCCTTGTGGCTGAAAACTTGCTTGGTTACAAATTGAACAAAAATGTTTTGTTTGTCAGTACCGCAGGACGCTACGAATATAAAAATAAAGGGATTGACACTTTTTTGGAGTCATTAAAACTTTTGAGCATTCAGACCGGTTTAAAGAAAGAAGTGGTTGTTTTTATCATGGTTCCGGCTAATATTAAGGGCTTCAGGTTTGATTTAGCATCGGCGTTGAATCATTCCGAAACAGAACTGAATTCATGGAACCGATTCACGACCCATGAACTGGTTGATTATTACTCTGATAAAATAATGTCTGCCATTCATTGGTTTCACTTTACAAATCAACAAACACAAGCTGTTAAGATTATTTTTGTTCCTTCCTATCTCAATGGATCAGATGGAATTTTCAATAAAACATATTACGATTTGTTGATTGGAATGGACTTGACTGTTTTTCCATCGTATTATGAACCATGGGGTTATACACCACTCGAAAGTGTTGCTTTTTCCGTTCCAACTATTACAACCGATTTGTCAGGTTTTGGTCAATGGGTTTCTCACAATCTGCATGAAATAGAACAAGGGGTAGGAGTCATTCATCGTTCCGATTATAATGGTTTCATTGTAGCCGAGCATATTGCTGAAATGATTAAAAAATTTGCTTCATTTAATGTGGAGGAAATTAAAGACGTTCGGAAAAAAGCTTCCATTATTGCCGAAAAAGCGCTTTGGAAGCACTTTATCCACTTCTACGATAAAGCATATCACATTGCCCTGAAGAATAAATATAAAAGAACTTGACGTTACCAACAAACTTTCCCAAAGTTTAGGACTTTGGAAAAGTTAATTCCGCAAACGTTTGAAATTGATAAAACTTCATTTAATATTTTATCCAACGATAATTACTTGTTTTTGCGTATTTTTGCGTTCGAATTATCAAAAACGAATACAATTATTTTTTACACCTGTTTTTTGGTATTAGTTATATAAAAAAGAGATACAATTAAGCTTATGAAAATTAAAGTTAACAACGTAAATGATAGCAACTTAAAGGAAATTAGTGTGAAATCACATTTGCCTGTAAGTTTGAATAAATTAGAGGAAATAGCACAAAACATTTGGTGGACATGGGATAGTAATGCCAAGAATCTTTTCCGCCAGATTGACAGTGAAGCATGGATTGAAGCTTGTTCAAATCCGGTTTTGCTTTTAAATATTCTAAATTACGAGAAATTAGTCGCAATGGGTGAGGATACAGAATTTATCAAGAAGGTTGATGCTGTATATGATGATTTTAAAGCCTATCTAAATGTAGAAAAAAACACTCAAAAGCCATCAATTGCCTATTTCAGTATGGAATATGGTTTGACTGAAGTGCTAAAAATTTATTCGGGAGGCTTAGGGGTTCTTGCCGGTGACTATTTGAAAGAAGCCAGTGATTGTAATATTGATATGGCTGCTATTGGTTTTTTATATCGGTATGGTTATTTCACTCAATCACTTTCGGTTGACGGTCAGCAAATAGCAGTTTATGAAGCTCAGAATTTTAATAATCTTCCATTAAAGCAGCTGAGAGATGAAAATGATGACCCTGTTATGATAGAAGTTCCCTATCCCGGACGAAGCGTTTATGCATACATTTGGAAAGTTTCTGTTGGTCGTATTCCACTTTATTTGCTTGATACAGAAAATGATATGAATAGTGAATATGATCGTTCTATCTCGCATCAACTTTATGGCGGAGATTGGGAAAACCGTATGAAACAAGAAATCATGCTTGGTATTGGTGGAATTTTAGCTCTTAAAAAACTTGGAATCGAAAAACAAGTTTATCACTGTAACGAAGGACATGCTGCTTTAATAAATGTACAACGTTTGGTTGACTTGATTGCCGATAAAAACCTATCTTTCAACGAAGCATTGGAAATTGTACGCGCAGGTTCATTGTATACAGTTCACACACCGGTTCCAGCCGGACATGATAGCTTTGAAGAGTCGTTGTTTGAAAAATATATGAGCGATTTTCCTGTAAAATTAAAACTGAGTTGGGATGATTTTATTGATATGGGACGTGAACGTCCGGGCGATCACGATGAAAAATTCAGTATGAGTACTTTTGCCTGCAATACTTGTCAGGAAGTTAACGGTGTGAGCTGGTTACACGGAAAAGTGTCGCAGGAAATGTTTAATCCGATCTGGAAAGGTTATTTCCCTGAAGAATTGCATGTCAGCTACGTTACCAACGGCGTACATTTACCAACCTGGACTTCTTCCGATTGGAAAGCAGTATATGAAAAGTATTTTACAAAAGCATTTTATGCCGATCAATCGAATATGAAAATATGGGAAGGTGTGTATAAAATTCCGGATCATGAAATCTGGCAAACACGCATGATCCTGAAAAATAAACTGGTTGAATATATAAAAGATCAGTTCCGCGAAAACTGGTTGAAAAATCAGGGTGATCCCTCACGTATTGTTTCCGTTCTGGAGGCAATTAATCCAAATGCTTTGATAATAGGTTTTGGACGTCGATTTGCAACGTATAAACGCGCTCATTTGCTTTTTACAGATTTGGAACGTTTGGAACGTATTGTAAATGATCCACTTCGTCCCGTACAATTCCTTTTTACCGGAAAAGCTCACCCTGCCGATGGTGGCGGACAAGGTTTGATTAAACGTATCGTTGAGATTTCACGCATGCCACAGTTCCTTGGAAAAGTTATCTTCCTCGAAAATTATGATATGCGTTTGGCAAAACGTTTAGTTTCCGGTGTCGATATTTGGTTAAATACACCAACTCGTCCCTTGGAAGCTTCTGGAACTTCAGGTGAAAAAGCACAAATGAACGGAGTTCTAAACTTCTCGGTTCTTGATGGTTGGTGGCTCGAAGGGTATGTAAAAGGTGCCGGATGGGCTTTGACCGAAAAACGAACCTATGAAAATGACGATTTTCAGGATCAATTGGATGCTGCCACCATTTACAGCATGCTCGAAAATGAAATTATCCCGCTTTATTATGCCAAAAATACCAAAGACTATTCACCGGAATGGATTCAATATATTAAAAATTCCATTGCACAGATTACACCTCGTTTCACAACAAAACGAATGATAGAGGATTATATATCAAAGTTTTATACTAAATTGGCAACACGTTCGGCGCTTCTGAAAGCGAATGGATATGCTAAAGCCAAAGAAATTGCAGCATGGAAAGAGAAAATAGCTGCCAATTGGGATAAGATTGAGGTTTTATCGCTGGATGTTCCTGATAAACTCATGCATAATCCACAGGTAGGTGAAGTTTATAATATCAATATTATTATCGATATAGATGGAATTAACGATAAAGGAATTGGCATTGAGCTGGTTGCTACCAAACTTGGTAAAAACAATGTGGATACATTGTATGATGTTGATGAGCTTAAACTTGTAAAAACAGAAGGTTCAAAGATGTTTTTTAACATTGAATATCAATTGAATAGAGCCGGTTCGTTCAAATATGGCTTCCGAATGTTCCCGAAAAATGAAGATTTACCACATCGTCAGGATTTCTGTTTTGTACGTTGGATTTAAAATTTGAAGTTTCTATAACAAAACAGGCTGACTAAAATTATTTTAGTCAGCCTGTTTTACTAAGATTTAAGGAATTAAATATTAGCTATTCGTTTAATTTCTTCGATTATTGCTTTTGCAAATCCAGCAGCTTGTTCCATTGTTCCTGATTCAGAATAAATTCGAATAATCGGCTCGGTATTTGATTTACGCAAATGAACCCAACCGGTTGGGAAATCTATTTTAACTCCGTCAATATCATTGATTTCGTATTGTTTGTAAGAACTTTTGATGGCTTTCAAAATTGCATCGACATCAATAGAAGGTGTTAATTGAATTTTGTTTTTTGAGATATAATATTCGGGATATGTTTTTTTGAGCTCCGAAACTTTAAGTTTTGATTTTGCCAAATGAGTCAGAAACAAAGCAATACCAACTAAAGCGTCTCGACCATAATGACTTGCGGGATAAATTACTCCTCCGTTTCCTTCACCACCAATTACTGCGTTTGTTGCTTTCATCGTGGCAACAACATTTACTTCGCCCACAGCTGCTGCAGTGTATTTACAGCCATATTTGTTGGTCACATCGCGTAGTGCACGGGTTGAACTCAAGTTTGAAACCGTATTGCCCGGTGTATGTTGAAGTACGTAATCGGAAATTGAAACCAGGGTGTATTCTTCGCCAAACATGCTTCCGTCTTCGCAGATAATTGCCAATCGATCAACATCAGGATCAACCACAAATCCGACATCGGCTTTTCCACCTTTCATCAACTCCGAAATTTGTGTCAAATGCTCGGGCAGGGGTTCCGGATTATGTGGAAATTGTCCGGTTGGTTCACAAAATAATTTTTCAATTTTGGTTACGCCTAACGCGTTGAGCAAAGCCGGAATAGCAATACCACCTACAGAATTTACACAATCGATTACCACCTTAAAATCAGCGGCTTTAATTGCAGCAACGTCCACTAAATCAAGAGCTAAAACGCTTTCAATGTGTTTTTCGGTATAGGAAAAATTTTCTGAAAGCTTGCCTAAATCATCAACCTGCGAAAATTCAAATGATTCTTCAGCAGCTATTTTCAACACATTTTCACCTTCAGCAGCATTTAGAAATTCACCTTTTTCGTTTAAAAGTTTCAGCGCATTCCATTGTTTCGGATTATGACTTGCCGTAAGAATTATTCCACCGGCAGCTTTTTCCATAGTAACAGCTAATTCGGTCGTTGGGGTCGAAGCCAATCCGATATTGACCACGTCAAAACCCATTCCCAGCAAGGTGCCGATAACCAGTTGGTTCACCATTTCTCCGGATATGCGCGCATCCCGTCCGACAACTATTTTGTTTGAAGAAGTTTGTTTGCTAGCTTTGATTTGAGTGGCATAAGCAGCTGTAAAACGAACAATATCCAACGGATTTAAACCATCACCAACCGATCCGCCAATTGTTCCACGAATTCCTGAAATTGATTTGATTAGTGTCATGCTAATAAGTTTGAAAGTAGGAAAAGTTCAAAGATAAATGGTAGTTTTTGTGTAACTATTTTAAAATTTTTATTTTAAGGTAGTAACCATAAGGAGTAACACTCATCATATCTGTCTGAATACCAATTATGGATGGAACAATAATCTTCGCTTCAGAATTATTTCGTTTCATATACGTAACTGCTTCTTGAAATCCCTTAAATGATTGGGTCAAATCACCGTAAACAAATTCATCGGGAATTGGAAAATCTATTGTATTCCAATTGCTTATTGTATCAGAAGCTATATTTAAAGTATATTTTTTATATCGATCGACAACCGTATTTTTCAGTTGAAGTGTATCAGGTATCGAAGTATTTCCCGAATCAACCAAATGAAAATACAACCCGCTGCCGGTTTTAACGTAATCATTTGGTCCCCATTTTTTATCGGCCGGAAAACTTGATAATACATTGATTTTGTTTCGTTTAATATAAGCAGTGATTAAAGACTTTTCATCGTCCAATTGCTGTGCAAAAGTCTTTCCACTAGTGCAAGAAGAAGCAATTATTGAAGTCAGAAAAACCAGTAAAAGAAGATAAGAAATCCGTTTCATTTCAGTAGATTATTTTTGTACAAATATCCGATTAAATTACGATAATTAAAAGTTAAAAAAATGAATAAAGTTATAAGAATTGTGCTTAAAACTTGAATGAGAAATGAATTAATTAGCTAAATTTCAAAAATTTAATTCAAATGATTTATTGAATAAATGAGGGAAGTATAAGGTGCAATTACCGGTTGATTGCCGGTCATTCCATACCCTAAATACCAGGGAATAACAAAGATTGCACTATCTCCTTTATGCATAAGTTTTAATCCTTCTTCCAAACCAACAACAAGTTGTTTTTTCCCAATAACAATCTGTTTATTACCGGTTTGCAATACGTTGCCGTCAAGTTTCATTAATTTGAAATCAAAATTACAGGTCACTGAATCTGTTATGACCGGACCTTTACCTGTTTTATAAATTTTATACCAGAATCCTAATTCATTTTTCGTATAAAATCCTTTAATTTCGGCAAATATTTTAAGTTTAGTGTCTTCTTTTATTGTTAAATCGCGATTGATTGCTAATAAAGAAGTTACATTTTTATCTTTTTCAATACCTTTATTTGAAGGCAATTGAGGTGATTGTTTGATGCAGGAAATTAATCCCAAACAAATTACCAAAACTAATAACTTAGAAACCTTCTGTATTTTCATTTCTACCAACTACTTACTACCTACTCAGAACTATCTGATATTTGCAATACTCATTATGTCTGAAAAAACTCCGGCAGCAGTAACTCCTGCACCCGCACCATACCCTTTAATCATCATCGGAAACTCGTTGTAACGCTCTGTAGTTATGAGAATTATATTGTTACTTCCCTGCAAATCATAAAATGGGTGCAAACTATCAACTTCTTGTAAACCAACCTTACAGTTTCCATTTTCCATGGTTGCAACAAAACGCCATCGCTTTCCTTCTGCAGCCAGTTTCTGACGTCTGGATTCAAATTCAGCATCCAACTCAGGAACCGATTTCCAAAAATCTTCCAGACTTCCGGCAAAATATTTATCAGGAATAAACAGATTTTTCACCACATCTGATTGTTCTACTTTATATCCGGCTTCGCGAGCTAAAATCACCAATTTACGAATAACATCTTTACCACTCAGGTCAATGCGTGGATCAGGTTCAGAGAAACCGGCTTCTTTGGCTAATAAAATAGCTTTACTCAACGGAATTTCAGCACTGATTGTGTTGAAGATAAAATTAAGCGTTCCTGAAAGTACAGCTTCCATTTTCTGAATATGGTCACCGCTGTTTATCAGGTTATTCATGGTATTGATAATAGGCAAACCTGCTCCGACATTCGTTTCGAATAAGAATTTTACTCCGCGACGACGAGCTGTTTCTTTCAGATTTAAATATTTCTCGTATGACGATGAAGCTGCAATTTTATTTGCAGCCACCACTGACGTATTATTTTCGAGCAAACGTAAGTATAAATCGGAAATTTGAGAATTTGCAGTACAATCAACAAAAACAGAATTGAATATATTCATTTTCAGAATTTCATTGCAAATCAGTTCAGGTGAAGCATCTAAACCATTCTTCTTCAAATTATCAGCATAATTTTCAAGATCAATTCCTTCACGCGAAAACAACATTTTTTTACTGGAAGCAATTCCTACCACATTCAGTTTAAGTCCGTTTTGCGACATTAATTTTTGCTGTTGTTTTTTGATTTGATTCAATAAACTGCCTCCAACTGTTCCAATCCCCGCCACAAAAATATTAAGTAACTGATATTCTGACAAGAAGAAAGAATCATGAATTACGTTCAACGCCTTACGTAGCGATTTCCGATCAGTTACAAAAGAAATGTTTGTTTCGGATGCGCCCTGTGCACAGGCTACCACGTTAATACCATTCCGTCCCAGCGTTCCGAATAATTTTCCGGCGATACCGGGAGTACGTTTCATGTTATCACCGACGATAGCGACGGTTGCCAAATCATCTTCCGAGAAAATATCATTAATTTCACCCTGGGCTATTTCGTTGGCAAATTCTTTCCGTAAAACGGAAACTGCCAACACACTGTCCGCGTTACGAACACCAATTGAAGTCGTACTTTCTGACGATGCTTGAGAAACCATGAAAACGCTTATACCGTTTTTGGCTAAAACGCGGAAAATTCTATAATTTACACCGATAACGCCCACCATACCAAGTCCTTGAACGGTAATCAGCGAAGTATCGTTTATGGACGAAATTCCTTTAATTGCTTTGCCGGCTTCTCCGGTTTTTTCCCTCGAAATATACGTTCCTTCGGCTTCAGGATTAAATGTATTTTTTAGTACTAACGGTATATTTTGATGAAAAATAGGGAAAATAGTTGGAGGATAAATGACTTTTGCTCCAAAATTGCAAAGCTCCATAGCTTCGATAAAACTCAGTTTTTCAATCACATAAGCATTATTGATAATGCGTGGATCAGCTGTCATAAAACCATCCACATCGCTCCAGATTTCCAGAATGGAAGCATGAAGTGCTGCGGCAAGTATGGCAGCAGTATAATCGGAACCGCCACGACCTAAATTGGTAATGAAATTGGTAGTTGAATCAGTTGAAATAAAACCACCGCAAACACAAATGCGTGGGGTATTTGCAAAATTTTCACGAATCAACGCATTGGTTTTTTCGAAATCGACAATGTGTTTATCAAACTGATTTTCAGTTTTAATAAAGGTTTTGGAATCGAAATGAATGGCATCTTTTATAGCAGCAGAAACAATTATAGAAGAAATAGATTCTCCATAACTTGCTATAGTATCGATGATTTTTGTAGAAATATCTTTGATTAAGTATACGCCACGGAAGATATTGGATAAGTCATTGAATTGTAATTGTATCTGATTCAGAACTTCTTCTTTTTTATCGGAAGAAATCACGCCGTCAATAACTTCCACATGGCGCGAAAGCATTAGTTCGTATTCAGTAAGATACGTTTTATCGGCATCACAAGCAAGTTTAGCAATGCTGTAAAGTTGATCTGTTATACCGGAAAGTGCTGATACTACAACAATTACAGACACACTTTGTGCCTCTACAATTTTTTTCACACTTAAAATACCATTGACTGAACCTACGGATGTTCCGCCGAATTTTAATACCTTCATCGTTAGGACTTTTATTAAATTTATCTGAATCTTTTACAGCTGACAAAATTAGCGATTTTTCCCCAAATAAACGGCACTTTTACAGCAATTTCAGGAAAAACTGTTGCATCTTAGCGGAAAATGAACTACTTTTGCAACTCAATTTCAAAAAATCACAATTGACACAAGAACATTTATTAATTGTGAATTATTAATTATGAAATCTATTTCGGTCTGGTAGCTCAGTTGGATAGAGCAACAGCCTTCTAAGCTGTGGGTCATGGGTTCGAATCCCATCCGGATCACGTTTAAAATAATTAATCAGCTGTAAATCAAGTTTATGGCGGATTTTTATTTTATAGTACTGGTAAAAGTGCTGTCACAAATTGAATTATCAAATAAAAAAACCGTTCCAGTTTAATGAAACGGTTTATATCTTTCCTATCTGTTTATCCAAAACAACCTACTAACTTAACGGCTGGTTTAGTTCTTTTTTCACTATCTTCTGACAAGCTCATTCTTACTTTTCTATATCTTGTTTTTTGTTTGTATTCACATCCTTTTTTATCTCTTTTTCTATGTCAGTGAGACCTTCTTTAAAGCTTTTAATCCCTTTTCCAATTCCTTTCATCAATTCAGGGATTTTTTTTCCACCGAATAATAACAAAAAGACCAAAGCGATGACAATTAACTCCGGAGCAGCTAAAAATAATAAATGGTTCATAACAATTTGATTTTATGTAGTATAATTATAGATATTAGTTTTTTATGCTTAATCAAAATTTAAATAATTCATTTTTATCGAAGAAAAACCGATACTCCACTTCCCGTGCCGCAGTAGACTTTTCCATTGTGAATGATAATTGTCTGGATGCAATTGTCTGAGAGGTTGCTGTTTTCTACTGTATAGGTAGTCCATTTTTTACCATTATAAACTGTAACGCCTTTATTGGTACCAAACCAAATATTGCCTTTGGCATCTTCTACTATGGAAAGAATCAGATCGGTGGGTAATCCTCCGGCTTCTTTTTTATATGTCTTCCATTTTTTACCGTTGTATATAGCCAAGCCATTGCATGTCCCTATCCAAAGATTGTCTTTATTATCTACACAGAGAGAATAGACATCATTATCGGGCAAGGGGCTGTTTGTTTCATTAAAGAGCGTCCACGTTTTACCATCAAACATAGATAATCCATGATTGGTGCCGATCCATATCCTGTTTTTTGAATCGGAAAAAATAGTTTGCACGGAATTATCACCAAGAGCACCATCCCCAGTTTTATAAGATATCCATTTTTTGCCGTTAAAATGAGTAACACCTCCGTCGAAAGTGCCTATCCAGAGGTTTCCTTTTCTGTCAGCCGTAATGATGTTGGCTGAAACGGATTGACATGCTTCCTTCGCCTGTTTCCATTCTTCACCTTCTTTTCCTTTATAGACGCCTCCACCCCAGATTCCAACCCATAGAGTACTCGTATAATCTATAAAAACCGTATTTACATAAATATTTTCCACTCCCTGAATGAGCCATTGATCCGATTCCTGTTTGTAAACTCCATACCAAGTGCCAATCCACATTTTCCCCTCTCTGTCGAAACAAATGGACCTGACATCGTTTTTGGGTGATTGCCCGTTTTCTATTTTATAGTTTTTCCATTGTGCAAAGACCGAAGTACAGGTAAACATCACGAGGAAAAATATCCATATATTCTTTTTCATCTGATTATTTCATTTTGTACATCCAACCAATTCATATAGTCCATGTAAAGTGTTGTAGAACTCTCGTGCCCGGCAAAGGCTTCTGAGCCAGGTTTATTCATCATCCCGATGTACTGATATATCAATATATTTTCCACATACGGCGAGATATCTTCCATTTGTTTCAGTACCCTCTCGAAGTGGGCGGGAAGTAAGGCGCTTTTATATACCTCTTCTTCAAACCGGAAGACTTCTATATCTGCCCACAGTCTTGCTCTCCCGGCTTTTTCATGTGCTTTGTATAAGGCTTCGTAATACCTGGCGGCTGTTCCGGCTTTTGTCTTATTGACGCCTACTTCATCCTGATAGGCCATTATGTCTATATCAAACCGTTCAAGTTGTTTGATATACTGGTCGTTCACACGAATGGTCTTGGTTCCGTAGGGTGCAATCAGATTAGTACAACCGGGAATCAATTTCCTTGCTTTGCGAGAACATGCATTCACGTAATTGATGGTCATTTCGTCGATGGTATTATGGATACCTGTTTCGTTTGGGAAATACCAACCATAGAAACTTTTGTGATGTCCATATTTTCCGGCAACTTCTTCCATCCCTTTTTCCCTCAGTTTGGCAATCTCTGTATCAATCATCATTTTCTCCACATTCCGAAAATCACCCCAGAAGTCGTTGCTGACGAAGAACTTGATTCCGTATTCATCCGCTGCAGATAGTACCGCTTCCAAAGGATCGTCACAAACAAAGTCATAACGAGGTTGCAGTTTGGAAGGATAAAAGGTTTTACCAGAATCTGCCACGGACAGTAATACAAGATACTCCATGCCTGCCTCGCTGATTTCTTTTACCTTTAATCGCCATTGCTCAGTTGTAAACTCCTTCAATGCCGGATTCCAATAGGTTCCTTCAACAGCATTGTGGTGCATGAATTCGAACCAGGAACCTACAATCGGTTTAATCGCTGGATTTCTCTTGAACTCCGATGCAAAAGTTGTCTGATTAAAAAGATACATAGATGCTATAGTCAAACCGCATGTCTGTATAAATTTTCGTCTGTCCATTATAGTATACTTTTAATCAACACAATAATCCATTTTATATTAGCAGAAAAAATAAATAACTAGTGGATTGGTTCACCTGTTAATTCTCGATTAAAAGGGTCAGAATAATAGATTTCGTCTTCTTTATACAGATTTAAATGACCCTTTAACCTTTCTTTAAATTTTTCAAAATCTTTTGGTGTATTAGACCAAGCTGTTTCGGCTAATGCTGCAATTCGGGGGAAAAGCATATAATTTAAACGTTGCTCGGTAATAATCCCCTCTGTCCATAAATTGGCTTGAACACCGAGGATATTACACGAGTCAGGATAAATAACAGGAATGGTTTCCTTTGTAAAGTTATATATATGTTCGATGGAATTGTACGAGAATTTTTTATAATCAGGTCCATAAGTCTGTAAGGTATCCTGCACATAATCAAAATACATGGGATGTCGGGGCGAAAGAACAATCGAAAATCCTTTATCCAATGCCTTTTGTAATTGTTCTGGTTTATCATCCCGCCAATAGAAAACAATGGTATTGGATGGTGAAAGATCCGAATCGGCTACTTCATCCCAAGCCAACACTTTATTACCCATATTCGTTACAGAATCAGCCATTCTGCGAAAAAAATAATTCTCTAGGGATTTCAGATCTGGTATTTTTTCTTTTTTCATTAAATTTTTCACATATTTATCTGTAGCCCATTTTTCATTACCATAATGAACTTCATCTCCTCCAATATGAATCATTTGCGATGGAAAAAGGACATCTGTTTCTTTCAATATATTCGTTAAAAACTGATAAACACTGTCTTTACCTGGGTTGAATGTAAAATCAGGGTATTGTTTAGAACCCCCTCCGCTATATTCCGGATAAGCTCTGTTTGCAGCTGCAGCATGACCGGGCATATCAATTTCCGGAACAACAACAATAAACCGTTCAGAGGCATATTGAACAATTTCTTTAATATCATCCTGTGTATAGTATAGAGCAGGGGAATAGGAATCAGTATAATCCCCTATGCCACCAATAAGTGCCAGTTTTGGATATTGTTTTATCTCCAAACGCCACGCCGTAGCATCGGTAAGATGCCAATGGAAACGATTAAGTTTATAAAAGGCCATCCAATCAAGTATCTGTTTAACCTTTTTCTTGCCAAAAAAATGCCTCGATTCGTCCAACATCAAACCTCTCCAAGAATATCTTGGAGCATCCTCAATATTCCAACAATGTACTTTAACAACGAAATCTTTAACCTCTGTCTGCCTTACAAGTTGTAAAAAGGAAGTAATTCCATTAAACATTCCAACATTACTTCCGGCTCTAATTTCTATTACATTTCGACTCATTTTTATTGAATAAGACTCAGGGCTAATATTATATATCTTATAATACTTCAACAATATTGCAGTAGAACTCGAAGCACTATTTTTTAGTGAAATTGCGATTTTCTTATGAAGCAATAATTCTTTCTGAAAAAAATATGCTTGTGATTGAAATAAACTATCACATATAATTATCGTGTTACTGTTAAGTCCGAATGTCATATCTTGTTTTTGACAATAATCAGGAAGTGGTATAATTGGACACAAATCTGTCCCTACAACGGTTGAGTAAACAAAACTATAAAAAAAACAAAGAAATAATATACTTATTTTATACTTCATTGGTATGTAATTTATTGGTATGTAATTTATTTAGTAGCCGGCAATTGCCCTCTACTAAATTTAACTATGAATAAGTTAACAACCCGGATCATTGACCCAACCTCTCAGTTCACATTGCCTGATAGAAACAGGAAACATATTACTTATTTATAATTGTTTTCTTGCTAATCAATCAAATCTATTAGTACAAAACATTGGTAAATAATAATTAGTTTAATTTTATTTAGCATTAACAGTAATTTGAAAATGTTTTACTATCGATTTATTTTCTTTAACTGTTGCGTTTGTACAGACAAAAGCAACATCGTAAGTCCCTGATTTTAAAAACACATAATTAAAATGGTCAATCTTTGAAGAAATACCCATAATTGCAACGCCTGTATCTGGGGTTACCTGATTTAAAATTAATGGTTTTATTATAATCCAATCAATATTATCAGCAGTTTTTGCTGCTCCTCCAGCCATTTGAATTTGTGTGGCAGTTTGAGTCCATTTTTTCAGAGGGTTTTTTAAATCACAACTAATAAAACCAGCGTCTCCTATTGAACTTACAATAGGGAAAACATTTAAACTATCTATTTTATATTTAATACTTAGGTTTTTTATTGTCCAGGTTTCCTGGGGTTGCAAGTCATTATACTTCCCAACATATTTAAACGCAATATAGGCTGGATTTTCAGAAATAAAAGCAGAAAGATCAATTGACCCTGAAGGAGTGTTGTCTATACCGGTAGATAAAATTGCTCTATCTGTTATATCTACCCAATGATAATTTACGAGAGTACTATCAATAGTCCCCTTAAAATCAGTAGATACTAATAATCTTAGTGAATCTCTTTGATTTTTGTTTTGTAAATAAGACGTAAATTGTAGTAGTGGAGCTCCTCCTGTAAGAGCTATTCTGTCACGAAATTCATTTTGATGTCCAGTTTCTCCTGAATAGAATGTAACATAATCAGCTTCTCCTGTAAAATTAAACACAACAGTATCTCCAACTATAAAATTTGTATCCTGAACAGAAATTTCAAAATTTGGTGTTGACACATCCAAATCATGATTGCATGAAATCAAAGAAAAAACAGACAATAAAATCATTAAATTGAAATATGGTTTCATAAAATTTTATTTTAAACTTGTTAATAACCCGGGTTTTGTACTAATTTCTTATTCAAGGCGAGTTCACTACTTGGTATGGGTAGCAAATAATGCTTTTCTTGAACATTACTAAAGCTTAAGGCTGCGTACTGATACATTGATGGACCCGTAGTAATTATATCATTGGCCATTTGTTTTAACGTCGGTACTAATATTTGCCAGCGCATTAGATCATATTTCCTTAATCCCTCAAAACAGAGCTCTCTTGAGCGTTCACTCTGAAGAAACAATCGAAATTCTTCTTTGCTCATCATAAGAATGTCCGCTTCTTGCTTGCTATGTATAGTGCAGACAGCTTCAGCTCCGGATCCGCCACCTCCTGTAAAAGTAATTGTTGGGTCTGTCGAATAGCCGCTTCCCATTGTGAGCCCGGTGATTTGATCTGGCGTCAAAGTCACTGTTATGACTTGCCCATTGTTAATAGTAGCTGTAGCGACAGCTCCTGAACCTCCTCCTCCGGAAAAAACAACCACTGGTGCAGAGGTGTATCCGGATCCTCCAGTAGTCAATGTTATAGTATTAATACCTGTAGACCAGGCTCTCTCCCTTACTAAGTTTACAGCATCAATAGCCGATTGTGGAGGGGAAGAATTCAACTCATTTTGAGCCTCAGCATACATAAGAAGTACATCTGAATAACGTAATATAGGAAAATTTATGGGCGTAGATTGGTTTATTTTGGGGAGTGCGGTTTCCTCTGATCTCCTCCATTTACCAACACTTTGACTGTATTTGTCATAATCGTACCTATTCCAATAAGTCACTACTGTGAGATTACTTAAATAGTGAAAATCTGCAATTGCTCTGTCTCGTCTTAAATCACCTGATGCATACGAATTGTATAATGAAGGAAGAGCATTGATAAATCCATAAGCCGTTCCAATTCCCGGGTCATTAGTTGTAATTCCAATCCATGATCCTATTTGTCCCATTTCATCAGCACTAATTCCTGTATGTGAAAATTCGCATTCCCAAATACTTTCCTTTATGTCATATTTATCTTGGGCTAAGTTTACAAACACCTGACTATAGGATGGATTTAAAGCATGATTTGCTTGCGTATCATCAATAACTTTCTTTGCCCAATCACTTGCATCTTGATATTTCGCCACATTATTCCAGGGATAGCCAGCCCAACGTAAGTAAACTCTGGCGAGTATACCTCTCACCGCAGATTTACTTATTCTACCTCCATAGCCTATTTGAGTTATAGGAGGAACAAGAGACTCTGCTGTTATCATATCTTGTGTTATCTTTTCAAAAACTTCATTTGCCGGTGTGCGAGCTATATCGTTATCTACAACATTTTTCGGAAGTTCCGTAATAAGTGGTACATCCCCCCAATTATTTACAAGCCAAAAGTAATAAAATGCTCTTAGAAATAAAGCTTCACCCTTCATTACATTTCTTTTGGTTGAATCCATATTAGCTTTATTTATATTTGCAAGTACAACATTTGCTCTACTTATCCCAGTATATAACTGTGTCCATAGAGTAAGCACATCTCCATCACTCGCTGTTTCATTATAAAATTGGGCTCCCTGAGTAACTGTCGAACTTCTGTAAAAACCTTCGTCACCTACTGAAGCAAATCTTACCATCAAACCATAGGCATAAAGTTCTGAATTCCCAAGAACATCATAAACCCCAGCAATTGCTGAATTCATTTGATTTTCAGTGTTATAATAATTAGTGGGCGCTAAAATATTTGTTGGTTTTGTATCCAAAAAATCGTTACATGAAGTAAAACTTATTAAAAACAGGAAGCAGAAAAATATATTTTTTGTTTTCATGATTTAAAATATTTATAAATTAAAAACTTACTGTTACACCAAATAAAATTGTTTTAGCTCTTGGATATGCAGAAAAATCGAATCCCGGTGTCAAAACTGAATTTCTTGTTGAAACTTCAGGGTCCATCCCTGTGTATTTTGTAAATGTGAATAAATTTTCAGCTGAAATATTTAATGCTAAATTTGTTAATTTGAATTTTGAGATTAACTTTGAAGGAAATCTATATTCAAAATTAACGGTTTTTATTCTTAAATAAGAACCGTCCTCGATAGTTCTTGAGTCATAGTTTCCAATTGGACCCTGCCCCCCAGCTCTAAAAACTTCATTATTCTGATTTTCAGGCGTCCATCTGTTATTGGTTTCTACAAACTGATTTGTATTAACTCTGTTCAGTGCATTGCCACCAAGCAATACACGATTAGCATTAAAAATGTCATTCCCGTAGGACCACTGTAAAAAAACATTTAAGCTGATATTTTTGTAGGAAAAATTATTACTCCATCCTCCGGTATGGATTGGAAGAGGCCTGCCAATAACTGCTAAATCTAAAGAATTAACTACTCCATCACCATTTAAATCTTTATACTTAATAGTACCGGGTTGAATTGTTGCTTTTGCCAGGCCATTAGTTGGCACGTTCCCCTTCAGAACATATTTCCCGGTACTTATTTCATTAAAGTCCGCATATTGATAATTTCCATCCCAAATGTATCCATAAAACATTGCTGCCGGTCCATTAAGTCGTGCTATATACAAAGGACTTGTATAATTCCAGTCCCAAGTAACAGATGATAGCATATTAGTTTGACCTCTTTCAAGTCCTATGATTTTATTTGAAATAAATGAAATATTAAAATCACTATTCCATGTGAAATTTTTTGTTTTTACCGGTACTAAATTTAGAGTCAACTCTAAACCCTGATTTTGAATTTCTCCAATATTCTTCATTGCATATGAGAACCCGGTAGTTTTGGGAAGTGGTGCGTTTAATAATAAATCATACGTATTTTTTCTATATATATCAGCTGTTAAGCTAACTCTATTATTAAACAAACCTAGATCTATCCCTATATCTGTCTGCTTTGTACTTTCCCATACTAATGCCGGATTTCCGATAGAACTATATGTAGCCCCTTGTGTAGGAATTGCATTATCAAAAGAGTAACCAGATACATTGTTTAAAGTTATTACAGGAAGATATCCAAAATCAGAAACCCGATTGTTACCAGTTATACCATAGCTTGCTCTGATTTTTAAATTTGAAATATCTTTAATATTCGCCATGAATGATTCTTGAGACAATCTCCAACCTAAACCAACTGATGGAAAATATCCCCATTTATTGCTAGCTGGAAATTTTGAAGAGCCATCAGCCCTGCCGGTTACTGTAATAAGATACTTTGAATCATAACTATAATTAACCCTACCCAGAAAAGAAGCAGTACGATTATAGCTCTCTGACGAAGAATTACTATAAGGGGTTCCGGAACCTAACGAACTAAGCCCTAACTCTTCATTTGGAATAAGATCTGCAACTAAACCAAACGCTGAAGATTTGTTTTCTTGTATGGTGAATCCTCCAACAATAGTAATCGTGTTTTTTTTATCTAAATTTTTATTATAGGTTAATGTGTTTTCATTTAACCATGTTCCTGACTTCCAATTTGTTATTCCTCCCCATACTCCTTTTGTATTATTAGGGTTTAGAGGTGATCCAAGTGCGGTCATCGAATTATGGAAAAAAACATTTTGGGTTGTTCTACTATAAATATCCCCGGAAATTTTTAAAATAAGGTCTTTAAAAATAAGATAAGATAAATATGTACTTACATTAACATCAGTGTACTGACTTGTGTTTACTTCGTTATTCGTATTCTGAATTGGATTTACCATCCAATTTCCGGAAGTAGCTGTTGGATCAAAAAATTCATTTGCCCAATCTTCTGGTATATTGGCTACTGCGGCTGGTCTAAAATTCCATACTTGATATAGGGCATATCCTGTAACAGCTCCTGTACTACCTGCTGCAATAGGAGCCCCTGATGTCTCGGTTTCTGCTATATTTACTATAAAACCAACTTTTGTTTTTTTGCCAATATTCTGATCTAACGAAATGCGTCCGGAATATTTTTTATAATCAGAATTAATAATTATTCCATCTTGATTAAACAACGATCCTGAAACGGAATATTTGGTATCTGCATTTCCTCCTCGTATTGAAATATCATGTTTCTGAATAGGAGCAGTTCTAAAAAACATATCTTGCCAGTTATAAGCTGTGGCATCTTTATAATCTTCAACTGTCAAACCATAATTAGACAAATATAAACTATTAGCAAGAGCAGGATTTAAGTCATTTTGGTATTTAACAAATTCATAAGGTGTCATAAGGTCCATCGTTTTTGACACTTGTTGTAATCCTAAAGATACATTATAAGTAATAATAGGTTTACTTACAATCCCTTTTTTTGTTTCTATAACTACTACTCCATTAGCTCCTCTAGCTCCATAAATAGCTGTGGCAGATGCATCCTTCAAAACATTAATAGAAGCGATGTCTTGTGGATTAATAGCTGCACTTGACAGCTCTTCAATCAAAAAACCGTCGACAACATATAAAGGTGCTACAGACTGTGTTAGAGAATTACCTCCTCGAATCACGATGTTATTTAGCGATCCAGGTTGACCATCATTCGAAGTAACATTAACACCGGCAACTCGTCCAGCTAATGCCTGATCAAAAGTAGCAACTGGAGCAATTACAAGATCTTTCATATTTACTTGCCCAACAGAACCTGTAATATCAGTTTTTTTCTGAGTCCCATATCCCACAACAACAATTTCCTCTATGGTTTGATAATCTTCATCCAAAAAGATAGAAAAAATTGTTTTCCCATTTATTGGTATTGTTTTACTTTGATACCCTAAAAATGAAATTTTAAACTCTGCATTCGCAGAAACATTTTTTACTGTAAAAAAGCCATTCCTATCAGCTACTGTACCAGTATTAGTGCCCAATACAATAATTGTTGCTCCTACTAATGGTTCTCCTGATTTATCAACTACTTTTCCTGTTACATTTATAGTAGCTGTTTGAGCACTAATCTGTTCTGAGTTTACCAAAACAGTGACCAAAAATAATAAAATACAAAGTTTTTTCATACATAATAAATTTAATTAACATTATTTTTATAGCTATTACATTTTAAATTATATAGAATGACAAGAGAACTATTTCTGCGGCGGATATAAAAAATATTTTTGATTTACTTAATAAAAACAGCTTTGTTTTCTTTATGAAAATCAATAAATTTTTTTGTTACGTTCATCATCGCTTGTACTCTGGGATCATCCCAATTAATAGCATCAATAGTACCACTCCAAATTATAGCACCATCACAATTTTCATAGACGGCCTCCAACATCTGTTGCCAAATTTCAGGGGCAATAACTTTTTTATAGTAAGGACTCCCTTTCTTATCATAATATTGTGTCCAAAGAAAAACAATAATTTTCTTGGCAGCATCATGTGTCTTTATTTCTTTAACAGTTATTTTCAAATCGTTAATCCACGAGTCAATATTGGGTTCAGCAATATAAACAGTAGGAGCAAAAAAATCAACAGTATTGACAGATGCCCATCGCTTTTCGTTTGACGCTTTCCAGTTATTAATTAACGTTTTTTCATCGGTTTTACCATTGTCATAAAATCGAGAGACACAAAGTGCAGATGGTGCTATACCATAGTTACTAATTTCAACATTATCGATTTTATCTCGAAACACTTTAAACATAGTTGTAAAGCGGGTAGCCATTTCTTCTCCACTAACACTCCTGTCGTTAAACCACTGTTCTATATCTGTACAAATTACAGTAGAATTAGAATATTCAGCTTCCGCAGCCAATTTATTAATTTTATTCATATCCAAAATAACTTTCGTATTATCATTTGGATCTGGTTTCGTAAGATGTGCTTCATACAGAACCTTAATCCGAGAGAAACCGTCAGAGGTCAAATCAGGTTTGCCCAAATAATGCATCGCATCATATAATACGAATTTTTTGACAGTCAATTTGTCTTTCGTGGGTTTCGCTACTTCTTTAAAAGCCACATTTCCGGCTAAACAAGCCACATTTCCAGTTAATAATAAAACAGCCAGAAGAAAGAATAAGGTATTAAATCTAAGTTTCATAATTTAGAATAGTTAATTTTGAGATTTATTTATTACATGAATTAACAAACTGTAAAATTAATTCACAGACAACTCTATTTTCACACAAATTGCGCACAATTCTCTTCAAATAACGTAAAAAGTTAGACTCAGAAAAAATAATCTACAAAAACATTGATAACTTTTTTGATAATTTACAAAGCTACTCACATTTATTTTTCAGAAAAAACTCAAAAAACAGATAAATTTGCTCATTAGACTCTGCATTCGGAGAATGTTCTGGACGGTTTGTCATTGCTACTCGATTTTTGAAACCCAATAATTGATTGACTGCGATGATACTGTTTAATAGAATCCAACGTTCTGGTGGATCTTCTGAACCTCCTGAAACAAGGAATGGCCGAGGTGCCATCAAAGCATGTAATTCGTGCAAATCGTAACCCTCTTTAACTAATTTTGGGTATAAACCCTGTGCCGGATTATCTTTGTTAATAATGCCTCTTTTTCTCCAAGGGGGAGAATGATATCCTAAATAATAAGGTTCCCAATAATTTACATTCGGACGAGACTCATCAAAGACAATACCTGGATCAGACCAAGCAGCACATGCAAACTTATCGAATAAACAAGATGCAAACATGGCCCATTTCCCGCCGAAAGAATGCCCTACAATTCCGATACTCGTAGAATCAACATCATCAATTTTAGACAGAAGTTCCCATGCATTTGCCGCGGCACATGCTAACATCGAAAGAGGCTCTACTTGAGCATGCTCAATGTTCGGATAAAAAATAGAATAAGTTTTATCTTTTGTTGCTTTTCTCGTTCCTAAGGAAAGTGTAACAAAACCTCTTTTTGCCAATTGATATGCAAAATCGCGATTAGGTTTATCTCCATATCCGATGGAGGTTTCGGGTTCATAGAAAACGGTAATGACAGCCGGTTTTTTCCCTTTTTCATTAGGGATTAACAGATAAGCATCTGTTTGCTCAAGGGGTGTCCACCAAAACCTGATATGATGCTGAATAAAATTTTCTCTTTTTATCGTTTCTAAAATCGTCATTTCTTGATTTTCGATCAGCGGAGGCCATTTCCCCAACATATCGCTCCAACGATTCAGAATTTCTTCTCGCCTTTTGTCCCAATCTTGTGATGTTTTTACAATATCTCCATTATAAAATAGTAATGGCGAACGATAGTTACCAAATATACCTTTATACTTATCCGGAGGGGTAAAAAAAGGTTCAATTTTATTCCATTTCTTCTCACAATCCAAAGAATTTATTTGACATTGCGATTGTAAATTTTCGGAAATAAAGAATAAAACACATAAAATAAAAAATATTCTAAATAAAACCTTCATATAAATATTTTTTCATCAAAAAACATGATTTATACTTACTCAACTTTCGCAAGCTATATTAGCCCGCCTGCGATAGGACTTTGAAATTCAAGTATTTTGTAAGTTGTTCGTTTTCAGAGAATAAATTTTCCATTAACGTTTCACTGTCTAAGTTGAGAATTT
>Ga0209429_10000097_pt1 | contig 57472 bp, 54 predicted proteins | sample BarGraNGADG00212_3_FD_184493 | JGI IMG/M metagenome (GOLD analysis project Ga0209429, IMG submission 184493) | Arctic peat soil microbial communities from Barrow, Alaska - Barrow Graham LP Ref core NGADG0004-212 (SPAdes) (version 2) | ecosystem: Environmental > Terrestrial > Soil > Wetlands >... | reverse complement strand
TGGTCGATGCGCTTCGCAGTCAGCGCCTGCTTGCGCTTCTTCCTTTCGGTTGATTCCTCCGCCTGCCTGATCCCGCCACTGGCGGCGGCAGGCTTTGTCACCTTCTTCTTTCGACTTTGATATGACGAAAAATCTCTCTTCGCATCGGCGCATTACTGTTTTCAAATAGTATAACGGACCGCTGATATCAGGCATGATCGGGCATCAAGAACACACACGGGACGATCCTCTACGTTCTCCCTCCGCTTCCGCGCCTTTCCTTGCACGCCCCTCACCTTTTCTGTTTTCTGCCGGCATGATGCCATCCGGTCAAGGGGCTGTCAATCAGGAGGAATAAAAAAGCCGGATCAATCAAGGGAAACACAGGAAACCGTCCCGCGTGTTCCTCTTCAACATTGTCGGTGAACTTTACCGGTCAATGTGGGAATACCGGGTGGCGCGGGAAAGGGTCACTGCGGCTCCGCGGGTCGACCGGGCTTGATGCCGATGACTTAAGGCATGAACAATGGGTATACTGATAACGGTGCAACCGTTATGTACAACAGAAACGTAAAGTATTGGTGTCACAAAGCCGAGTCTCATGTACATCTTGCACTGAACACCTCGGGAAATGCCTTCGACCAGGGGCCGGAGGGAAAACAACGGCTGCTTGCCCAGCGTATTTCGCAATACGCTTGCGTATGACCGCGCTGCACGCAGTCCCAACCAAGTGACAAGATACACGACGGCACCCCAAATATGAAGGAGTATAGCAATCCATGAAAAAGATCATTTCTCTGGCAATCCTCACGATGATGATTGCGGCAGTGTTTGCAGTCTCTGCCTTGGCCCAGGACATGGGTCCGATGAATATCAGTGATGTTCTGGCCGAAATCAGACAAGAGCAAGGGATCGGTACGACAGATACAATTGACGTGAAAAAGGTCAGCGCCGGAGAGCTTGAGAAATTGGGCGATGCGGTGATGGAGCTCATGGTCGGCAACAACGCTTTGCATGAGCAGATGGATAAAAATCTTGGCGGAGACGGTTCCGCGAATCTGACCGCGTTCCATACAAGGCTTGGCTACAATTACCTTGCGGGATATCCCAACGGCATGATGAACCTGATGACGAGCGGCATGATGGGCGTTTACAGCGGCGGCATGATGGGTTACTTCGGTGCCGGCGGCATGATGGGTTCCTTCGGCTGGGGCGGCCTGCTATTTGGCCTCATGTTCCTTGTCGCACTCGTTTTCATTGTTGTCCTGGCAGTCAGACTCAAGCGGAAGCCACTCAACTAAAGCCGGCTTTGCGCCATTTGATCGATCGGCCCACTTCGGAATATAGTAAGGAGAGTAACAAATGATGAGGTTTGGTTATGGCGGTTGGTGGATGTGGCTGGGAGGATTTCTGTTGGTAGCAGTCACTGCATTAGTGATATACGCGTTGGTCGTTATTATCAGCAGGTCCGGAAAGACCAATGCGCATCCCTCGTATGAAGAACAACGGAATAATGCAGGCAACGCGTTGGCGATCCTGTCCGAACGATATGCCAGAGGCGAAATCAATGACGAAGAGTATCAGCAGAAGAAAAACGCGCTTAAAAATCTGTAAAGTATGTGATATGAGCTGATTTCCAGATGGAAAAGGCCACTTGATGACGCAAAAGATTCAAGCGGCCTTTTTCTAGTTCGTTCGGTCCGTTTTCTTGGCGATTCCTGTATCCTGTACAAGGCCTGCGAAAACGCGATAAACCCTTGTAAACATTGGATAGATCGCCTGCTTGGTGGTGTACTGTCGCCCAAATCCGCAATTTCGAGATCCTGATAGCATCATGTTGCTTTGGTGATCAGGGATGTCAGGGGAAGAACATAGGACGGTGCTCTGCGTTTCCCTTATCCCGCAGTGCATTTCCGAACCCCGGCCACGCCGGCGCCTGTCAGGTGATTGTCAATCAAAAGGATCAAAAAGGTCAGGCACATCAAGGAAAAAAAGAACACCGGATAACGATTATGCTATCGCGGTGTTGCTGCGCTTGGGTTAAAGTCAGCTCTCAGCAAACAGGGCTGTCGACAGATAGCGCTCGCCTGTATCCGGCAAAAGTACGACAATGGTCTTGCCCGCGTTTTCCGGCCTTTTTGCCAACTCAGTCGCGGCCCAGACAGCTGCCCCTGATGAAATGCCTATGAGCAGGCCCTCTGTTTTAGACAGCTCCCTTCCCACAGCAAAAGCATCTTCGTTTTTCACCTTTATTATCTCATCGTAAATGGATGTATTCAAAACCTGCGGAACAAATCCCGCTCCTATCCCCTGTATCTTGTGCGGCCCTGACCTGCCTTCAGAGAGGACAGGCGAGTCATTTGGTTCGACCGCAATAATCCTGACAGCCGGGTTTTTGGATTTCAAGTATTCACCAACGCCCGTGATGGTCCCTCCTGTGCCGATGCCGGAGACGAAGATATCGACCTTTCCGTCGGTGTCCTCCCAGATTTCCGGCCCGGTTGTCGCTTTGTGCACGGCTGGATTGGCGGGATTCACAAATTGGCCCGGGATAAAGGCATTCGGGATTTCCTGTGCGAGCTCGTCTGCCTTGGCGATGGCGCCTTTCATTCCCTTGGCCCCTTCTGTCAGGACCAGCTCGGCGCCATATGCCTTCAGAAGGTTTCTGCGCTCAATGCTCATGGTTTCGGGCATGGTGAGAATGATCCTGTAGCCTCTGGCTGCTGCGATCGAGGCAAGGCCGATGCCCATGTTGCCGCTGGTCGGCTCGATAATGACCGAATTGGGCTTCAGCAGGCCTTTTGCCTCAGCGTCATCGATCATCGCCTTGGCTATCCTGTCCTTCACGCTGCCCGCCGGATTGAAGTACTCCAGCTTCGCCACGACAGCGGCTTTCAGGTCATGCTTCTTTTCGTAGTTCGAAAGCTCCAGCAGGGGAGTGTGCCCAATCAGATCGGTTAAGCTCTTGTAGACTCTTGACATACCATAATCTCCTTTAATTCATATACGCATAGTATGATATTAACTGTTCTCCACTTTGTCAATAGCTTTGAAGAACATTTTCATATTAATTCTGTATGAATAACAGGCATTGACATGATCGGGCCTCTCCCTTATCATCTAAACCATATCACGCAGGTATGAAATGGAGAATTGAGCATGAGAATATCCGGCAAAGGCCGATATGCGCTGGCCGCGGTCATCAGCATGGCGCAACAGTATCACAGCGGCGAAAATATCACAGTCATCAGTATTTCAGGGAAACTCGGCATATCCAAAATATACCTGGAGCAGGCGTTTTCCCTGCTGAAGCGCGGGGGGCTCGTCACTTCTGTCAAAGGTGCGCAGGGCGGTTATCAGCTCACGCGTATGCCCAATCAAATGACAGTGCTTGACGTGTTATCCGCGGTCGACAGCGCCCTGTTTGAAAAGGCGGAAGAAACGGTCCTGGAAAAAGCCCCGGACATCGAAGCAGCCATGCGACTGTCCGCTTTTGACGTCCTGGACAGATCCGTGACAGATACTCTGCGCAAAATCACGCTGAGCGATTTGATCTCCGAAGCGGAAAGGCAAAAGGCGGACAGCGCGCTGATGTTCTATATCTGACACCCTATGGGGCAAGCACGGAAAGATCAACAGGCGCATAACCCCGGCAATGAAACCACGCGAACCCTCCCGTGCATTATGCATATTTGACGGCCGCTTTGATGCCAGGCGAACGGTCTTTGAATGCTGAAAGTGCAGGTATCCGCTTCTCCAATATCGATGATCTCCTCTGCCACAGCCCATAAAGCGGCCCTGAGAAGCAGAACGCGATCAGGCCGACAGAGTTCAAGAACCCATGGACCAATAGCAATAACGAAGCGATGCGGCGGATCTTCTCCACCGCGTCAAAGCATAACTGATTTTAATCGGCATAAGCATCACCCTCATACTGCTTGATCTCCACCCACTGGGAATCGTTCGCGGCGCTGCGGATGACCGCGTGGATGAACGCTATCCCGTTGATCCCATCTTCCACGCGCGGGAAGTCAACATCGTGGGTGTCAACGCCATTTTGATGCATGAGGACCGCAGTGATGAAGTTCTTGTATACATTGGCAAAGGCAGAGTGCAGGCCTTCGGGATGTCCCGCCGGCAAGGTGCTGCAGGCGCCGGCCTTTTCCCTGATGTAGCCGCTGCCCCGCGCCAGGATCCTCGACGCCTCGTGCCGGGGGGTGTAGCGCAGGCAGTCCGGCTGCTCCTGCTGCCATTCCAGGGCGCCCTCATCCCCAAAGACGCGCACGGTGAAGCCGTTTTGCTTGCCGGCCGCCACCTGGGAACACCAATAGGCGCCATTGGCACCGCACTCATATTCCACCATGATGTTGGCATTGAGGTCAAGCTTCTGCCCAAAGCGGTTGACTGTGGCCAGCAGGCGCCTGATCTTCAGCCCGGTCACATAGCGGACGAAATGTTCAATGTGGGTGCCAATATCCCCGACGCAGTTGGAGATGCCGGCGATATTCGGGTCCTTGCGCCAGACAGACAGCTTAAGCTGCGCGCCTTCCAGTGGGTGCAGGTCGTCCAGCAGCCACTCCTGCGGGTACTCCGCATTGACGGCGATCACCTTGCCGATCTTGCCCTCAGCCACCATCTCGCGCATGACTTTGGCCATCGTGTAGCCGGTGTAGGAGTAATTGACCCCAAGCAGCAGCCCCTTTGCCCGCGACAGGGCGCGCAGCTCCTCTGCCTGCTCAAGGGTGAAGCACAGGGGCTTTTCACACATGACGTGTATGCCGTGCTGCAAAAACTCCCTGGCGATATCATAGTGCGTGGCATTGGGCGTGACGATGCTGACAAAATCGATGCCATCCTCTCGCCCGGCCTCAGCCTGCGCCATCTGTTGATAGCCTGCGTATACGCGCTGCGGGTCCAGATGCCAGGTTTCCCCTGTCTGCCGGTTCTTCTCAGGGGAAGAGGCGGAAAAACAGCCCGCCATCAATTGCGCGCGCGGGTCAAACCCGATGGCCTTGCGGTGGACTTCCCCGATAAAGGCATGGCTATCCCCGCCCACCATGCCGTAACGCAGCTGCTTTTTCATACCGACCTCCTATTCATTTGTAAGCCCTCCCATTCCGTAAAGGGCAGCGCAACAAAGTGACTTGCGGCCTTCGCTGTGATCCGCAGACTAAACGCATATAGGGCAGCGATAAGAGATTTCGTGAAACAGCCCGCATATTATCAGTATTCGTTGCTCAGCAGAAAATCCGCGATATGCATGGTCTTGATCCCCTGATAATTTCCCCCCGCGAACGCGTCAACGCGCAGGACATACTTGGGATAATTATCCTGGATCGCCAATAGCCTGCCATATTCGCGCTCCTCGGTTTCTGGCGCGGCAATCTGTTGCGCGACCTGAACATAGAGCTTGTTCTCTTGTCTGATGGCCACGAAATCAATCTCCGCGCTTTCAAGTTTCCCAACGTAGACATCATAGCCACGGCGCAGCAGTTCAAGGTACACAAGGTTTTCCAGCATCGCGGCGACGCTGTCCGGAGTGTAGCCCAGCACACAATAACGAAGGGAGCTGTCCGCGAGATAGAACTTCTCCTGCGTCTTGAGCGGTTCCTTCCCCTGAACGTCATATCGGGGACAGCGATGCAGGATGAAAGCGCCTTCCAGCTTGGAAAGATAGCTGTAAACAGTCTCCACATCAATGGTCCGTCTCTGGCTCTTCATGTACCTGGCCAGCGATAGCGCGGAGAATGTCCGCCCCACATTATCAAACACAAAGCGGACAATGCGTTCCAGCTGATCCATCTTGCGGATCTGGCTGCGGCGCACAATGTCGGTGTAGATGGTCGACTGATAGATGTCCTTGACGATATTGTAAGCTTCATCGGGGCTATATGCCCTCAGGTTCACAGCCGGAAACCCGCCCAGCTTGATATAATTGACAAGCTCCAGGCGTGGATCTTCAGGAATGGAGAAAGCTTTATGAAACGTCAGGTACTCAGCAAAAGACAGCGGAAAGATCTTGAAGCTAACGTACCTCCCCGTCAGATAGGTGGAGATCTCCGACGACATCATGTGCGAGTTTGAACCTGTCACGTAAATATCGACGTCGCAGTCCAGCATCAGGGAATTGACGGCCTTTTCCCAGTCTGGCACCTCCTGGATCTCATCCAGAAACAGATAGGTCCTTCCGGGGGACAGCCTCTGCTTCAGCTCTGCATACAGAGCCTTTGCGGTTTTGATCTCCTCATGCTCCAGCGAATCGAACTGGTAGTGCAGGATGCGATCATCCGGGATCCCCCTCTCTATGAGCTTCTCCATCAGCAATTTCATGATGCTTGACTTTCCGGAGCGGCGTACCCCGGTCAGCACCTTGATGAACGGCGTGTCCAGGTATTTCAGGATCACATCAACATAGATCGGTCGATCGATCAACTGCCTCACCCCCTTGATACCAGATCATATACCATATTGCAGGCTGTTTGTAAACAGTTTATCGGGTTATAACCGAATAATTTCTCTAAAACATGGGGGAAATCGATTATGTTTTGCCCTTGTTGGCATTGCATGGCCTGTTTTGCTTCTATGCTCCGACTCAAGTTATTTTACTTTCTGACGGTATCCAATACCAATCGAAAGCAGTAATGCACCGATGCGAAAGTCTGACGAAGATTGAGCTTGCGGATGGCGCAGTCGAAGCCTGCGATGACTGAGAAAGACAATGATAAGGCGGAAAAGATCCGCCGCATCAAAGCATTGATGATTGAGAATGGTATAAAAGCTAAAAAACGGTGCTGTCAATCGGGAGGATCAAGAGAAGCCAGATAAATCAAGAGCTCATGGAGCGCCGTTGTGCGAATGTTTATCTTTGGTTTAAAAAGTATCTCCCTTCCCTGCTATCCTGTTGCTTCCGGCGGCTCAGCGTCCCGCGCCAAGCGGTCAAAAATCCGCAGGCACAGATAGGTCAGGTAGGGAGACGGTGATTTCTTCTGCCCAAAATCCCAGGCCTTCAATTTCTGGTACACCGATTCAGGCGTAAAGAAGCCGTCCTCATTTTGCTTGCCTTGGATGATGCCGATCATCTCAAGGAGTCGCGGGTCTGTGCGCGCGGCCCTGTATTTGCTCAGAACGCCGGCCACGCTGACAATGTCATACCAGAGGGACGGGGCCTTCAGCTTGCGGAAATCTGTGCCCATGTAGAAGACGTATGGATGCTGCCGGAGGCTGTTCTCCCACAGGGACAGCAACACCTCCACTGAGGCGGCCGCGGCGGAAGAATTACGGTATTCCGGGATATGCGCCAGCAGGTCGGCCATGATCAGCGTTGCGTATGGGCAGCCATCCTCTTTCCGCCCCGGGCCACGGAACTTGCCCAGTTCTTTGGAGACCGCGCATGGAAACCCCTTGTCCCGGCTGAGCGATACCAGATGATCGACGCCAGGCTTGATATATTGCGGGTAATCCACGCCTGCCTTTAGCAGCGCAAGCAGCAGCAGGGGCGCGTCGCACAGGCACCAGCTGAATGTATCCTCACCTGTGCCACCGAAGTGCGTAGGGATGTTGGTCAGCGACTGATAGACCCCGCTGTCATCCCGATGCTTCAGGATGTCGCCGATCGCGGCTTTGATTTCTGGTACATCCGCGTCAAATTCAAGGTCAAGGAGGAAAAGCAGCTTGTGAATGGGCAAATCAGGATTCTTGTGGTTTGTGACCGGCATGCCATGAAAGTTCGCGACATCACGCGCAAAGCCCTGGATCCGGCTGTCCGCCAAGGCCGCTTTCTTCAGTTCCGCGAGTCCTTCCTCTGGCTCATGGCACAAGTTGAGGCGGATAGCGTATGTCAGCCAGCCATCGCTGAGGTCCAGCAGCTTGCGATACTCCATTTCCCTGTCACTCCTCCACTCAAGAAACACACGATACAATGATCTATGTTTTCCTTATGTCGCAATACGTTTGCGAACCCTTGCCAGGCTGACACCAGTCAAGCGGCTGCCAGTTGGATAAATAAAAAGGGCCGGATAAATCAAGGTTACTCAGAGAATCGCTGGACAACTACCAAGAGAGTGTACACAAATACGAAACAAGAGGGAGAGGCGTCGGAGGGGCACACCCCTCCGACTGCAATCCGACCCAGTGACATGCGCGGGGATGGAGCTTGCCGCGCCCAGTGGGCGTGAAAGGCAAGCGGAAGAGTCAAGCGAAACGAGCCAAACGAGTGAGCGCCTGCGAACGAAGACCGGCGACGATTGAGCTTGCGGAGGGGCGGAAGACCTTGCGCAGTAAGGGTCACCATGCCATCTGGCGCCCGAGAGCGCAGCGAGAGCCGGATGGCCACAGCGTTCCCCCCGGGTCAAAAAGATTGCCGCAGCACTTTTTTGACCCGCTGGCTGCCTAATCCCTCGCCCCATAGATGCCTGTTCCTATCCGGACGATGGTAGCGCCCTCCAGTATGGCGGCTTCAAAGCTATCGGTCATGCCCATGGAGAGGGTGTCCAGCATCGCGTTTTCGTATTGCCGCTCCCTGGCCTGCTCAAACATCTGCCGCAGCATGGCAAAATAGCGCCGACTCTCGGACCCATTGTCATAGGCCGGCGGAATGGCCATCAGGCCCCGCACCCGGACATTGTGCATGGCGGCAGCGGCTTCCAGCATCGGCCAGAGTTCCTCTTTTGCGGCGCCGTCCTTGCTCAGTTCCCCGCCGATATTGATTTCAAACAAAATGTCCTGGGTCAGGCCCTGCCTGAGGGCCTCCTTTTCAATGGCTTCCAGCAGGCGCAGGCTGTCCACGCTCTGGATGACGGCCGCCCGGCCCACCACCGATTTCACCTTATTGGTCTGCAGATGGCCGATGAAATGGCAGGGCTTGCCTTCATAGGCGCCTGCCTCATGATGGGCCAGGAGCTCCTGCATGGTGTTCTCGCCGAAAAGATCCACCGGCAGGGCGGCACTGAGCCTGACGATTTCAGGCGCGCGGCTCTTGCAGGCGGCGCAGAGGAGCACCTCTTCCGGGCGCCTGCCGCCCGCCTTTGCCGCCTGGGCCATGCGACGGCGGATCTCCGCCACATTGTCCGCCATACAACTAAGGTCAAAAGCCTGTACCATCGTTACATCTCCTCACATAAAACACGCGGAACAATTCTGAGTGTACTCATTATACCACGACACACTACCGTGCCTCAGCTATCCTGACGCAGGCCGGGCGGCTGAACTGCCTCAGGGATAATCCTGACCGGCGCGCATGTGATTGCCATCCTTGTTTTTGTCAGGCAATGTATTAAGCCGTTGACAACTACACCCCCCGCATGATAACATAAGTGCATGAAACCCGCATGGTTTCTCTTTCAATCTATCCGCGGTTCAGGTTCAGTAAAAACTGAACATCGCAGCTTCTTGGTTTCTTTCTTTTCATTGCATTCATGGCATGGACACGGCAAACCACATGACAGCTTCGAAGCTCTCGCATAAGCAGGATTTGTTTACTGCAACGGATATATCATAGGCTAAGCAAAGCCTCACCCTAACCATTTTGATGTGTGAAGGAGGTGTGGCAGCGGTACTGTCATCTGTCGGCGAATATCCATGCAAAAAAACGCAGCGTTCAAGAGGGCGCGATGGCCCGCGCTTTCCCAAAGGGGCATGATCAGTTCCAACCCAATGCTCTGACCTGTCTGAGATGCCACAATCATGCTTTTGTTCGATGGCGCAGCTGTGACGAAAAGGGGGGATATTGGGAACAACACGTTTCTTGACAAATTTCTGCCAACAGCTCTCTGACTGGCACTGCCAGCGTTCACGCAGGTGACCCAAGGTTTCAACCCTTCGCGCTAATGATCAGAACTGATCAACAACGACCGCATATGAAAGGAAGACCAAATCATGAAGAAACGCTTATCCCTCCTGCTTGTGGCAATACTTCTGCTCAGCTTTACCAGCGTGCTGGCCACCCAGCAAGAGCCCATCAATCCCAAGTATGTGTTCTTCTTTATTGGGGATGGCATGAGCAATCCCCACACGACAGCAGCGCAATACTATCTGGGCACCAAGTTGAACCCGGAGTCCAAGACACCGACCATTGAGTACATTTCTTTTGCCAAATTTCCAGTTCTTGGACAGAGCTTCAGTTTTGACTCCACAAGCTTCGCGCCTGACTCGTCATCGACCGCTACCGCGATGGCATCAGGCAAGCGAACACTGTCTGCCAGCGTCAACGTGGGCGTAAAGGAAGGCGAAAAGGGCTTGGAACCCAATGCTGATGATCCCTATAAGCTCATCACCGAATACGCCAAAGAAGCAGGGATGAAAATCGGCGTCATTTCGACCGTATCGCTTGATCACGCTACGCCTGCCAGCTTTTACGCCAAGTCCGCCAATCGGGGCGCGTATTACGATATCGCCGTTCAGGGCCTTGGCGGCAAGGTAGTCGATTTCTTTGGCGGCGGCGGTTACCTGCAGCCAACGGGAAGCAAAAAGGATCAGAAAGATCTTCTGGAGATCGCCCGCGAAAACGGCTTCAACGTGATCAACAGCAATGAGGATATCCGGGCCATCGGGCCCGACAGCGGCCGTGTGCTGGCTATCTCTCCGGAGCTGCGCGACAGCCAGGCCATGGAGTATGAGATCGACCGCCTCGCCGGCGGCGGCACCAACCTCAGCCTGGCGGAAATGACCGCCGCGGGCATCAGGAACCTGGAAAACAGCGAAAAGGGATTTTTCATGATGATCGAGGGCGGCAAAATCGACTGGGCCGCTCACGCAAACGATGTGGTGACCCTGATGTATGACGTCTATGCACTTGCCGATGCCGTAGATGAAGCAGTTGCGTTCGCGCAGAAGCATCCTGAGGAGACCCTGATCGTCGTCACCGGTGACCATGAGACCGGCGGACTGTCGATTGGCTATGCGTTGACAGCCTATACAGTTCACATGGAGTACCTGCAGCAGCAAAAGCTGTCCTATGTCGCCATGGACGCGCTGCTGAAGGAACTCATCGCCAAGCAGGCGACCTTTGATGAAGTGATGGATGCTATCAAGGAGAATTACGGCCTTACCCGCGAAGAAGGACAGCCTCTGAGCCTTGGCGCCCAAGAAGTGGCAAGCCTGTCAGCTGCATACACGTTTGGCATGTTGCCCAGTAACCTCAGAACGGGTGTCACCGGCCTTGAAGAGCAATTGCACTACGGCACCTACAACCCCATGTCCGTGACGGCCTGCCACATACTGGCCAACAAGGCGGGCCTCAACTTCAGTACATTCTCACACACCGGTCTGTCGCTGCCCGTGTACGCTATGGGTGCAGGCGCCGAACTTTTCAGCGGCACCTACGAGAATACGGATATCTTCGTCCGCTTCATGAAGGCGATGGGCCTTAGCGAATAGCGCTATCCAAAAAACCCGGCACAATGGCTTCCGCGGGCAACTGCGGGAGCCATTGCGCGCGGGGATGATCAATTCAGAGACTGCCATTGGAAGTACATGTTCCAGTGATTGACCAAACAGGACGCGTTTCAGCAACGGTGGATTCATGCTGCACTGATGCATTAGCATGGATCCCGACAGCTTCTGGCCTTCTTCTTGTTTGTCTTTCCTTGGGATGTACTTGGCTTCATGACCTTATGGCCACTAACGACTCGCACTGAACCCCAAAGTTCGTAGAAACTGAGGTCTTGGGGGTTTACTTGTGTCGCAAATATGTCTATGTTTGCAGGCGGCGCAGAGGAGCACCTCTTCCGAGCGCCTTCCGGCCGCTGAGGCCGCCTGCGCCATGCGGCGGCGGATCTCTGCCACATTGTCCGCCATGCGGCTCAAGTCAAAGACTTGTGCCCTCTTTACATCTCCTGATGGACCGCCCGCGAGCCGCCGATGTATTTGGGCCGAGTGCGGGCGCAGAGGATACCCGCTTCACCGATCTTCTTCAAACTGAGGCGCACCGGAACAGCCACCGGGCGCAGATGCATGCCGATCAATGTGCCGCCAATATCCAGGCCGGCGTCGGCCACAATGGTTTCCACCGCCACGGGATCCTTCATGTTGGCATAGGCCGTCACGGCGAAGCTGCCGCCGGCGTGGGGCTGGGGAACGACATTGACGATCTCATAGCCGCGGGCCTCAGCCACCTCCCGCTCGATGATCAGGGCGCGGTTGAGGTGCTCGCAGCACTGCGCCGCCAGATCGATGCCCTGTTCCCGCAGCACGGGATATATGCCCGCGAAGGCGGCCTGCGCGGCCTCCAGGCTAGAGCCTGTGCCGATGCGCGCCCCCACCATTTCACTGGAGGAGCAGCCGACGACCATCAGCCCTCCGGGCTTGAGTTTGGCCTGCGCCAGCAGCTCGGTGATGGCCTGGCGGGCCTGAGCCGTGATTTCTTCGTACATCGCTTAACAACCTTTCTAAATGCGCTCCCGCGCTGCCGGTGCGCCGCAAGGCGGCCGGATCAACGGGACATTGATGACCCTTCCTATCATACCACTTGAGTGGCGTCATGCACCAATGCGAAGGGAGATTGTTCTACTGCAAATCAAACGAAGTAATCCGCTCGCCCCTACCGCCTGTACGCCGATGCCTTCAGGCTGTAGCTCATCGGGTACTTGTCCCTGTTGTGCGGGTAGATGAACAGGCCCCGATCAGAGAGATAGGTCATATCCCCGCCTGAATCGCTGAAGTTCTCCGGGAACTCGTGAAAATACTCGATGTGCAGGCCATTTGAGGCGATGGCGTTGATGATGTCGGAGACCTTCTGCATCCAGAACCAGGCCTCCACGCCGTACTTTGTTTCCGCCGCATAGCCGCCGATGGTTTCCTCCAGATCCGGCGCATAATCAAAATAGGGGTACTTGATCTCATAACTTCACGACCCAGCTTGCTTTCGTCAAACATCATGTAGAAGGGATGCGAGTCAAACACGTACAGGAAGCCAGTATCCTTCAGCAAGGCGCGGACGACCTTCCCCCACAGCGGCAGGTCCGGCAGCCAGCCCAGCACGCCTTCCGATGTAAACACGATGTCGTGCTTCTCCTGGTAGATCTCCGTCAGTTTCAGTACGTCAGACTCAATGAAGCGGATGCCTTCAACGCCCAGCTCCTCAGCCATCTTTTTGATGTAACGGATGTTATCGGGGACCAGGTCCACCCCGGTGACCCTGGCACCCATCTGGGCAAGCCGGATGGAATCGGCGCCCGTATTGCACTGCAGGTGGATGAGCTGTTTGCCGCGGATGTCGCCAAGCTCCCGGCGAATGTGCGCGTTGAGCTCATGCCTCCCCTCCCGCAGCGCCCGGCTGTAATGCTAGTAATGCTCCCGGGCGATCAGGCCCCAGGCCTTGCGGTTTGCGTCGATCTCCTTCATACCCTGCCCTCCTGGTTTGGATACGCGGATATATGTCACTGCTAATCACAGCCATGCCTTCAGTTACATGAAGTGTAGCACAGAACCAGTTGCATACAGTCAGTGCATACACCGCATTGCCAAGTTACGGCAAGCCGAATGCTGTTGACTTAAAGGCCTCTTACAGCGTCTTCTCTTTCGCGGAAGTAGCTCACACTGTCAAACACCAACTTGTCTAAAATGGCAGGGTCAGTTTTTGCATTCTGTGCAGGATATGGATCCCCGCCCGGTCCAAGCGGTTCTGGCGTCACAAAGCACTTTTTGCTATTGTTATACCCTATTAGATACAGTGCCATGATGATCGTGTCCAAATCCAGCGACCCATCACCCAGCGCACCCCGGTTTGTATCTGCCATATGCAGATTCGTCAACATGTCTCCGGCATCCCATATTGCCTTTGCTGTGTGGCTTTCCTCCACCAGCATATGGTATACATCGCCATTGATATGCTGTACCCCTTGATGGTCAAGCATCGCAATATACCGCTTGGCATCCGAAAACGAATGGCAAATACTGGTCTCCGCACTCCTGATCGGCTCAATTGCCGCGCGCACATCATACTTAACAAAAACATCCGCCACACGCGACAGGCTGTCCAGGCTGCGGTCGATTTCGCTGTCGTCATACTTTTGCGTGCGCCCGACAGCCCCCGGACAAACGAGCATGTACTTTCCGCCGACTGCCGCGGTAAACTCCGCCTCGCGCCTGATATAGTCTATCGCTGCCTGCCTTTGGATGTGCCGGTTGCTTGACAGGTCATTGTCCGCGGAAAACATGCCGCAGACACCGCCGACCGTAATGCCGTGGTCCCCCATCACTTTCAAGACATGCTTTGCATTGTATCCCAGGTCGGGGCCATAGTGATTGCCGTGCAGTTCAATGTGCTCAATGCCCGCGCGCTCCAGCCGCTGACAAGACATCTCGAATTTTTCAAGACCAAATCCCCAGTTGCTCCACGAAAACGCCAGACGTCTGGACATCAGTTTCTCATTCTCCCGCTTATACTTGATAAATGCCTGCCTGATTGTTTCATTGATTTTCTCGAAGTTTTGCATGTAATTGCCCTCGCTTTCATTGCTCCTATATATCCTGCGTATCATAACAATCCGGTCGCCATGTGCGCTTCCCACCTACCAAGGGCGAACAAACGGGCACAGTCAAAATCTGTGCTGACTCAACGAGATAGGGATAAGACGGAGAAAACCTGCCGCATTCGCGCGTTAACGATCGAGCAGGCGCAAGATGGATTGGCTGGCAGAACGCGGGGATGCCCGGGTGAATCCCTGCTTACTTCTGCTTGAAGGCGCCATCCATGATTTCAAGTTTCCTGACTTTGACGGCAAAAGCAGGATCTGTTGAGAATTCGGCCTTCATGAAGGCATCGACCAGGTCATAGGCCAGCTTTTCCCCCACGATCCACTGCCCCATGCACATCACCTGCACATCATCGTGCTCAACGGCCTGATGGGCTGAGTAATAGTCATGGACAACGGACGCGCGGATGCCCGGGATCTTGTTGCAGGCGATTGCAGCGCCAATGCCGCTGCCGCAGCACATGATGGCGCGGTCCGCCTCGCCGGACAAAATCGACGCGCAGACTTTCACGGCCATGTCCGGAAAATCGACCGGCGTGTAGTCATACGCCCCGTGGTCCACGATCTCATGCCCCTGCGCGCGCAGATAGGGTACCAACAGGGCTTTCAAATCGACACCGCAATGGTCTCCTCCGATGGAAATCCTCACTTTTTGCTCCTCCTCATAAAGAAATGTGTTATGATGCATGTATACATCAAAGGTTTCGGTTTGGGTCGAAATCATGGATCATCAGAAAGCGGGTGTGGTTTTGCACAACGCGACGATCAAGGCGGTTGCAAAGGACGCGGGGGTATCGGTCGCCACCGTTTCCAGGGTCATCAACAGCAACTGTAAAGTCAGCGCGGAGCTTGTTGAGGCGGTCAACAAGTCCATTGCCAAGCTGAACTACTACCCCAACACCGTGGCCAGAAGCCTGAAGTTTGACAGCACGCTGTCCATCGGCCTGATCATCTCAGACATTTCCAACAGTTTTTTCTGCTTCCTCGCCCGCACGATCGAGGATGTGATCCATGGCGATAACTACAACATGATCGTATGCAGCACCGATAACCAGCAAGACAAGGAACTTTCATACCTTCGGCTGTTGCTTGGTAAGAAGGTGGACGGCATCATCATCAATACGACCGGCATGAATGACGAACTGATCACATCTGTCAGCCACGTCCTGCCGGTTGTTCTGTGCGGCCGCAAAATTCATTCCCCCTCCTTTCACGGGGATTTTGTCGACTCTGACAATGAAGCGGGCAGCTATACCCTGACGCGGCACCTCATCGAGCATGGGCACAGGCGCATCGCGATAGTCAACGGGCAGAGGATCTTCAGTTCTGCCGCCGAACGCCTGGCCGGATTCGCCCGCGCGATGAAGACCATCGGCATCGCCGTAGATGAAGGGTACCCCTACTTGTTTGAAGGCAACTTCACCGATTCAAACAGCGGTACACTGGCAGCCAAGGCGCTGCTCTCCCTGCCGGCTCCGCCGACAGCCATCATCGCCATGAACAATGAACTGGCCGCCGGCGTCCTCCGCTACTGCCATGACCGGGGCATCCACATACCCCAGGACCTTTCGATATGTTCCTACGGCAAGATCTTCAACAACGACCTGCTGTATGTCCAGCCAAGCTACGTGACCATGGATCCGACCCTGCTTGGCCACAAGATCGCGTCGTTCATGCTGGAGCGGATTGCAGGGAAGAATCAACATAGCAACAGGGAGATGCGCCTGGATGCTCATCTGGTAAAGGGGACAGGGGTATCCGCACCCGCTTCTCCGGATTGACTCGGGGAATGCCGCTGCTGCCGGCCGAGATACGCTTCCTTCACACGCTCATCGGAGGATAGGTCGGCGGAATTGCCGCTGAGCAGAATGTTCCCGCGCTCCAGGATGTAGGTTCTGGCCGACACCCGCAGCGCCAGCATGGCGTTTTGTTCCACCAGCAGCACGGTTGTCCCCGCCCGGTTGATCTCCTGTATCTTTTCAAACAGCTCCGTAATAATGATCGGCGCCAGGCCCATCGAGGGCTCATCCAGCAGCAGCAGCTTGGGATGCCCCATCAACGCCCTGCCGATGGCCAGCATCTGCTGCTCCCCTCCGCTGAGACTCCAAGCCAGTTGCCTGCGGCGTTCCCGCAGCTTGGGGAAGAGGGCGTACACCCCGTCCAGGTCCGCCTGAACGTCTCCCGGCAAAAGCCGTATGCCTGACCAGGCAACCGTGCCGACGCAGAGATTGTTCTCCACATTGAGCCCGGGGAATACATGCCGCCCCTCCGGCACCTGTATCAGGCCCTTGCGGGCGATCAAATGCGGCTTCATATTCGTGATGTCCGTGTCAAACAGCTTGACCGTGCCCTGCGTCTTTTGCACATGTCCGGACAAGGCGTTGAGCAAGGTGGTCTTGCCGGCGCCGTTGCTGCCGATCAAGGCAACGATCTCGCCGTCCTCCACCCGCAGGCTCACGCCGTGCAGCGCCTCGATGTGACCGTAGGCAGCCTTGAGATGATCAACTATCAGCATGCTCTTGAACTCCCCAGATATGCGTCGATGACAGCCTGGTTTTCCTGAATCTCCGACGGGCTGCCATTGGCGATCTGGTAGCCGAAGTTCAGTACGGTCAGCCGGTCGCAGACCTCCATCACCAGGTCCATGGAGTGTTCGATGAGCAGCACAGAGATGTTCTGCTTTACCGCGATTTCCATGAGGCTTACGATATAGCGCGTCTCGCTGCTGTTAAGGCCGGCCGCCGGCTCATCCAGCAAGAGGACGTCCGGTTCGCCCAAAATGGCGCGTATGATCTCAATCAGCTTTTGCTGGCCGTAAGGCAATTGTGAAATCATGCCTTCCAGCGCCATACCATCCATGTTGCACTGACGCAGCAACGCTTTCATGTCTGATTGGATGTCCTGCTTGAGCACACGCCCTGTCTTCCTGGCCAGGTCGACACCCAGCATGATGTTATCAAACAGCGAGCAGCGGTCCAGCAGGCGCGGATGCTGAAAAGTACGCGCGATCCCCATCCTGGCGCGCTGATAGGTGGGCAGCCTGGTGATGTCTTTGCCTTTAAAGGTGATGGTGCCGCTGTCCACTGAGTAAATGCCTGTAATCAGATTGACAAGCGTGCTTTTGCCTGCGCCGTTGGGGCCAATCAGCCCGACAATTTCACCTCCGAAAAAGTCGAGGTCAACATTCTTTGCCGCGACCACCCCGCCAAAGTTTTTAGAGACCTGTTTCAGCGACAGAACCGGCTTTCCGTCTTTTTGAGATATAGTCATACAGCGCCTTACCTCCTCCCAAAAGACCTTCAGGCTGAAAAACCATCATTGCCATGATTCCCACGCCATAAATCAACAGCATGAAGTTTTGCAGGGGACGAACGAACTCCTGCAGCAGGGAAATGATCATGGTGCCAATGATGGACCCCGTCCAGGAATAGGTGCCACCAAGCATGACCATGATCATGTACATGGTTGACTGCTGGAACGTGAAGCTCTGGTAGCTGAGATAACCCGACAGCGAGGCGTACAGGGAACCCGCGGCGCCGCAGAGCGCGCCTGAAATCGCAAAGGCTATGCTCTTGGTCAGCAGACTGTTGACGCCCATGCAGTTGGCGGCCATCTCGTCATCACGGATGGCCATGAAGGAGCGCCCCAGGGAGGATTTGGACAGCAGCCGCATCATCAGGCCGGCGATGATGCAAACCAGCAGGATGACAAAAAACTTCGATATCTCCGTATTGGCTGAAAAGCCAAAGATCGAAAAGACCGCGATATCCTTGTAGCCCATCGCACCGCCGGTCACCGGTTCCCAGTTCATGAACAAACCATTGAGGATAGTCATCAACCCTACCGAAGCGAAAGTGAAGTAGTACTGGCGCAGCCTGAAGAAGAAAAAACCAAGCAAGAAGGCGAGCAGCGCTGTGCCCAGCGTGCTCAGCAGGAAAGCGGGCAGGGAGCCCATTCCCAATTTCATTGTCAGGTTGGCGGTGATGTAGGCGCCCACTCCCCACAAGCCGGCCTGGGCAAAGGAGTTCTGTCCGCACATGCCAAGCAATACATAGACACTCAACACGCATAGGAAAGTAATCATCATGACATTGATGACGCGCTGCATATAGCTGGACATGCCAAAGGGAACCATCGTGTAAAGCGCCAGCGCGGCCATGATGGCTGCGGCCTTGAAGGGAAATTTGCTTCGTGTTCTCATCATTGCTTTACGCCTTCTCTTGGATGCGGTCGCCAAAGAGCCCATGCGGCCGGAACATCAGCATAATCACAAGGATGATATAGATGATCACAAGCTGATAGGTGGTGGAGATATAAGCGCCGCCGAAAGATTCCACAAGCCCGACGATCAGGCCGCCGATGATGGCGCCGGGCACGCTGCCAAAGCCCCCGATGACAATGGCCGCGAAGGCTTTCGCGCCGGACGTCATCCCCATGGTGTTGTTCAGGAAAAACAGCGGCGCCAGCAGCGCGCCGCCGACGCCTGTGATGATGGTGCTCAGCGCGAAGGTCATCCCAATGGATAAAATGACGGGGATCCCTGTCAGGGACGCCATGTACTGGTCCTGCGCAGTGGCTTGCATGATGTGCCCGATAAATGTTCTCTCCAGCAGCACATAGACCAGCACCATCAGAAGCGCGGATATGATGATGATGGCGATGTTTTGCCACTGTGTCGCCGCTGTCCCGATCTTCAGGGTGCCCGGGATCACTTTGTCTATTGTCAGTGGAATGGATCCCCAAATCAACCTCGCGCCTTCCTTCAGCGCCATTGACGCGCCCATCGCGCTGACAATGATCGCCCGAGTCTGCGCCTTGCGCAGGGGCCAGTAGGATGTGCGCATAAACAGCACGCCCAGCGCGCCCATCAGCACCGCAGCCAGCGGAATGCTCAGCCCAATGGGAAGCCCAAGCTGGCGGTTGAAAAAGTAACAGAAATAACCGCCGGCCATCAAAAACTCACCCTGGGCGAAATTCATCACGCCAACAGAGCGGAAAATCAAGACCATGCCCATGGAGATCAATCCGTAGATGATGCCCATGGAAACCCCCGAGATCAACAGCTGTAGGTTCATCATTCACCTCAACACAAGAACCGGCCCGGGGCAGCCCTTAGCGTGACTGCCCCGGGCGCAGAAGGGTCAATTGATTACTTTGTCAGAGTAAAGCGCTTGTACGATGGTGGGTACCTGGTCCACAACCTGAACCAGCAGGCCGCCGCGGCCGCAGTCACCGTTGGTACGGCAGTCGTAGATGGTGATTGCACCCTGGTAGTCGGAGATGGTGTTCATCGCATCGCGAATCGCCGTCCTGTCCGTTGTTCCGGCGCGATTGATCGCCTCACAGATCACATAGATGTGATCATAGATCTGAGCGGCTGAGGAGGCGGCAACCGTACCGTATCTTTCCAGATACTTGGCCGCGAAGGCCGCGCCCTTCTCAGTGGGGGTATTGGGCACCCAGGAGGTCGCGCTGTAGACACCGTTGATGGCGTCGCCGGCCAGGGAGATCGTCACAGGATCACCAAAGGCGTTGGAGCCGAATACCGGCTGTTCCATGCCCAGGGCGCGCATTTGCTGCATGATGATGGCTGCCTCGGTGTGGAAGCAGGCGATGACAACGCCCTCAGCGCCGCTGTTTTGTATCTGCGCCAGGTGCGAGCTGAAGTCCTTGGTTCCCGTTGTGAAGGGGACCTTGAGCAGCGGGACGATGTCATATGTTTTCAGCGCGGTCTCAAACAGCTGCGCCTGGTTGGAGGAAGCGGTCTCCGTATCATGGAACACCGCGAATGATTTGATCCCCTTCTCTTCCACCGCGAACTTGGTCAGCGCGGCGAACAGGGTTTTGTCGCTTGTGCGCAGCTGGAACATCCAGGGATTGTCATTGTTGCACAGTTCGGTCAGCGTCGGGCTGCTGCCCTGCGCGGTTGTCAGGATCTTGGCTTCCAAAACTGAGTTGGAAATGGCGATGTTGTCATTGGAACTGTTGGACCCGACAATTGCCAGGATGGCGGGGTCAGCGGCCAATTTCCTGTAGGCGTTGACTGCGCCGACATCGGTTCCTAAGGAATCCTCAATGACCAGCTCCAATTGTTTGCCCAGCACGCCGCCGGCGGCATTGATCTCTTCAAGCGCTATGGCGGCGGCATTCTTGCCGTACTCGCCTTCCAGGGAGCGGTCCCCTGTGATGACCATGGTGAGCCCGATTTTAACTGTTTCCTGAGCAAATGATACGCTCAGGGTTAAAATGAGAAGCAGGGCAGTCAGCAGAAAGATAGTTTTCTTCATGTTTGATAATTTCCTCTCTCATATTTGATGGTTATTTAAGCCGGGCAGTCCCTCCTGATGGCCGAAAACTATGTGGTACGCCTCCTCTCTCTTTCGGCCGTTACAACAGTAAACAAATGGTCATGCATTGTTTGCATTGGGGTTCAGCAAGCGGCCGCGCGATGAAATGCCACACTGGCTAAGCGCCGCCTGTATGGTCGGGCGGATCGTCCTCCCAGAGTTCCCGGTAGGATGTCGCTCCCGGCCACAGATAGCCCTGCCCGCGCGAGAGGCGGCAGTTGCGGTCAACAGCCCGCAAGGCCTTCATCTCCTCCCTGCTCAACGGAGATCCCATAACAGCCTGCAGATTGGACAGCATGTTGGTCGGGTTTGCGGAAAAAGGAACCGGAACCTGCCCGCGCTGCACGGCCCACTTGATGCAGACAACAGCGGGGCTCATGTGATGCGCGTCAGCGACGCGTACCACGATCGGATCCTGCGTATCCACAAGGTCACCGGGCATCTTGTTGCGCTGCGGCCTCAACGGGGAACCGATGGGGCTGTAGGCGACTGGCAGGACGCCGTTTAGTACACTGAACGTGAACAGCTCCTCCTGCTGGAAGGTCGGGTGCAGCTCCATTTCATTGATCGCAGGTGCGATGGCGGCGTCGCGCAGCAAAAGCTTCAGCTTTGCCACCGTTATGTTTGACACCCCGATGGAGCGCACAAGCCCTTGACGCACCAACGCCTCCATGCCGCGCCAGGTGTCCATAAACTCCTCATGAACATATGGGCGCGAATTGTTGTCATATATCCCCATCGCGGCATCGGGGGACAGCGCGTTGGGCACAGGCCAGTGTACCAAATAGGCATCCAGATAATCCAGTTTCAAATCGTTCAGGGATTTTTTGCAGGCGATTTCAACATTCCGAAAACCATGCATCGTGTTTTGTAGCTTGCCCAGAATGTACAACCCGTCCCGGTTTATTCCGCTTCTGGCAGCGCCTGCGATGACTTGCCCAATGTACTCTTCGTTGTTGTAGGCAGCCGCGCAATCAAGCATACGATACCCCAGCCTCAAGGCAGTGTCTGCTGCCTCAGCCACTTCCCCGGGGGGATACTTTGCGCTGAATGTCCCAAAGCCAATACAGGGAATTGAACTGCCATCACGCAACTCCCTTTTTGCGATGGATTCGGGGTCAACCGCTCCTGGTAACTGCAAAGGCTTGTTTTTCACCCGGCACCTGCCTCTGTAAACGATTACATTGTGATGAAATTTAGTATATATTCACGCCAGAGGGAAGTCAATACAGCGCGGGATTGAACGCAAAATTTGGCGGGCCCAATCGAGTTTCCAAGTATTCCGCAAAAAACGCTTCCGGAGAATCGATCATCCAACGGGAGAATTGATCATTCACTGAGATTTCTATGGAACAAAACCCGTCCGATTTGCGTCATATGGAGTAGAAGGAGGTGGGAGCAATATGAAACACTCTCACAAAAGATTCTTATCACAGCTTCTGGTCGTGCTGCTGACTTTCACAGTCGCGCTGACCGCCGCGATACCCATCGCTGTTGCTGAAACATCCGGGTTTGTACATGAATTGAAAGAAGGCGACAAAGGCGAGGACGTGCTCGCCCTGCAAGAAAGGCTCCAACTGCTCGGTTACTTCTCTGGGATAGCGGATGGATCGTTCGGCCCGGACACGGCGGCCGCGCTCGTCGCCTTCCAACAACAAAACAACCTGCTGGCCAGCGGCATGCTGGATAGGGTCACCTGGCGCGTGCTTTTCTCAGAGGTCGCCAAACCCTACAGCGCGCAGGCAAAGGAAGCCGCGGATGGTTACAGTGCCATGGCGCCGGCCGTCATGGGGGCGCCCTACGCCTTGCCCATGGCAGGCAATTTCAACACCAATGAATACAACTACTTCCAGGAGAACCGCTTCCTGTCCACGCGCACCTCGCCGCTGTCAACCTTCGCGGCCGACGTGGACACCGCCTCCTACGCACAGATCCGCGCCATGATCCTGAAAGGCGAACCTATCCCTGTCGACAGCGTGCGCGTTGAAGAGATGATCAACTATTTCCATTACGACTACAAGCTGCCTGAAGGCACCGAACCCTTCGGCGTCACGATGGAGCTGACAAGCTGCCCCTGGAACAAGGAGACCCAGTTGCTGCTGATCGGCCTGCAGGCGGCGGAGATCCCCAAAGCAGAGCGCCCTGCCCAGAACCTCGTCTTCCTGATCGACGTATCTGGCTCCATGGATGATCCGGCTAAGCTGCCGCTGGTGAAGCGCGCTTTCCAACTGCTTATCGATGAGCTTGCCCCCAATGACACGGTGTCCATCGTCACCTACGCCTCGCAGGATGAGGTATTGCTGGATGGCATACGGGCAAGCGACAAAACAGCCATCATGGAGGCGATCGACAACCTGACCGCCGGCGGCTTTACGGCGGGGGCGGCCGGCATCGTGACCGCGTATGGACTGGCAAAGAAGCACCTCATCCCCGGCGGGAACAACCGGGTGCTGCTGGCTACAGACGGTGACCTGAACGTTGGCGTCAGCGACGAAGGCTCGCTGGCCCGGCTTGTGGAAGACAAGAAGCAGGGCGGCATCTACCTGAGCGTGCTGGGCTTTGGCGATGGCAACTACAAGGACAACAAGCTCGAAGCCCTCGCTGACCGCGGCGACGGCAACTACAGCTACATCGATACCATCTATGAGGCCCGGCGCGCCCTGGTAACGGAGATCGGCGCAACGTTCTTCGCCGTGGCCAAGGACGTGAAGCTGCAGGTGGACTTCAACCCTGCCACCATCAAGGGCTACCGGCTGATAGGCTACGAGAACCGCCTGATGGCCGCCGAGGATTTCGCCGACGATACCAAGGATGGAGGCGAGCTGGGCAGCGGGCACCGCGTGACCGTGCTGTATGAGATCGTGCCCACCGGCAGCGCTTTTGACATCGGTGATGTTGAAAGCAAGTATCAGTCTGAGCCGGTAGAACAAGAAAACAGCGGGGAGCTTCTGACGCTCAGCGTCCGGGCCAAAGCCCCCAATGGTGAAGAAAGCAAACTGTACACCTATCCGCTGGTGATGGGCACATCAGAGGAAATGAGCGACAACCTGAGGTTTGCCGCCGCCGTCGCGGAGGTTGGCGTGCTGCTGAGAAACAGTGAATGGAAAGGAAGCGCGACCTACGGCTCCGCGCTCAGTTTGCTGAGGGATTGTACCAGCCTGACCGGCGACGTGTATAAGGAAGAGTTCCTCTATCTGGTGACGCTGCTGGAAAGGACGGAAGATAGCGGAAGCTGAATGATTGAAGAGAATATGACAGGGCTGACTGGAAATCCACCGGAGCAAACTCACTGACCACTTGATTTTCATTTCCCCTGCCTATATAAAATCATCCGCCGCCTGCTGATAGATACATTATCGGCAGGCGGCTTTGTTTTGCACCAATTATCGCTTGCGAATCCGCCCCATGAGGCCCTATTGGTGATATAATGCCAGCAGAGATCAACCTTGAAACAAACTAGCCATGGTTTCCTGCGCAAGCATTCCTATCCTGTCAAGCGGCAAAGATTCACCGCTCCGCCGGCCCTGCGTTCCCTTGCCTCCGCTGCCTTCGCTTTACAGTCACCTGCGGCATTTGACATCATCCTGGGACAAAATCAATTTGAATATGATAACCAGAGGAGCATCGTTCGATGAAGGACAAGAAATTCGCCAAACTTGAAGCCTTGAAAATGCTTGAAAACGCGGGCATCGCGCTGACCGATGACGAGAAAGGCCATCTCGAGGTGGCGGATTTCGGGCTGGATGATCTGCTGACAACGGGGCTTCAGCTGATCACCTACATCAACACCGAACGCTGCTGCGCAAAAGAGCTTGTGCTGCTACCGGGGCAGACCTGTCCCGAACACCGGCATCCAGACTGCTGTGGTCAACCAGGCAAAGAGGAAACCTTCAGGTGCCGCAGCGGGCTTGTGTACTTGTACGTCGAGGGTGAAAGGACCCCTTCCCCGTCTGCCGCGCCGCCTCAAAAGGACAAGGCGGTCTATACCGTCTGCCATGAGATCGTTCTGCGCCCAGGCGAGCAGTACACGCTCCGGCCTGATACCCTGCACTGGTTCCAGGGCGGTCCGCAGGGCGCCATCGTTTCCGAGTTTTCCACAACCAGCCGCGATGACAGCGATATTTTCACAAACCCGCGCATAAGGCGTTAGTTTAAGGCAGGATCAGTATGGAACGAAAAGGGATCATCGTCAGCGGTGCCGCGTTGATCGACCGCATCAAAAAGATACACCACTATCCAGCTGAAGGCAGTCTGGTGGATATCAGGCAGACGACCTTCTCACCCGGCGGCGCACTGTGCAATGTGCTGTTGGACCTGAGCAGGCTGGACCCATCGATTCCGCTGCGTGCCGTTGGCGTGCTGGGTGAGGATGAACTGGGCGACCGAACATACGCGGCGCTGATGAAAGCGGAGAACGCTGACCTGTCGGGCATCCGCCGACGCGGCAGCGCCTCCTATACCGATGTCTATGAGAGCGAGGCCACCCATCAGCGCACCTTCTTTCACCACAGGGGCGCGAACAGCCTCCTGGATGTCGGCGATTTTGACTTTGCCGGCTGCAGCAGCAGAATTTTCTATATCGGTTACCTGCTGCTGCTGGATACGCTTGATGAGCCCGAACCCGAGTACGGCACCCGCATGGCAAAGCTCCTGTGCCGTGCGAGGCAGGCGGGGCTGGAGACCTGCATTGATGTGGTGAGTTTGGAAACCGATCGTTTCGCGCGGGTCTGCGTTCCGGCGCTCAGGTACACCACCTACTGCGTGATCAATGAAATCGAGGCGCAGAGGATCACCGGCATCGTCCTCAGGGATGAAAACGAATGCCTGCTTGAAGGGGGGGTCAGGCCCGCGCTTGAGAAACTGATCGATTTCGGCGTATCCAAATGGGCGATCATCCACACACCGGAGGCTTCCTTCGGCATGGACACGCAAAAGCAGCTGCACCGCGAGCAAGGCGTGAAACTGCCCGCGGGGTACATACAGGGGACCGTTGGCGCGGGGGACGCTTTTTGCGCAGGGGTCCTGTGTGTGACGCATCAGGATGGTCTCTTGCCCGATGCCCTTCACGCCGGGAACGCGTCAGCGTGCGCGGCGCTCAGGATGCCGGGCGCTGCCGAGGGCATACTGCAGCTTTCCCAGGCGCTCTTGCTGTATGCCCAGCTGCACGCGGGGCAATATGATTTCGCCAATCAGGAAACGCAAAGTGGAAGTGCCCGGTGGATACCTTGATGCGCAGCGCCGCGGCCGGAAAGGCGGTCATGCTGGGGGCCGGCAACGTCGGCCGCGGTTTCATCGGCCAGCTTCTGTGCCAGTGGGGCTTTGACATCATCTTTGTCGATATCGATGAGCAGCTTGTATCGCAGATCAATGAATACCGCCAATATCCTATCATCCTGCTGTCAGATACGTCAGAGCAGACCTTCATCGTCCGAAATGTGAGCGCCCTGAACGGAAGGCAGACCGATAAAGTCGCGCAGGCAATCGCCGGCGCGGATCTGATGGCAATTTCAGTGGGCGCAGGCGCGCTGCCCGCCGTGATGGGGCAGCTGGCGCAAGGCATCAGGCTGCGCTGCAATAGGCAAGGGCCGCCGCTCAATATCCTGATATGCGAAAACCTGATGGACGCGCGGCCATACATCAGCAAACTGCTGCTTGAGCAGCTGTCAGGTCAATACGCCGCGTATTTTAACGAAAACATCGGCTTGGTGGAGACTTCCATCGGCCGCATGATCCCCGTGCAGACCCCGCAGATGAAGCAGTTTCATCCCCTTTCGATCCACGCGGAAAGCTTCTGTGAGCTGCCGGTCGACAAAGCCGCCTTCAAAGGCGCCGTCCTAAAGTATCCGCATATGAAACCCTATTCGCCTTTTTCCTTCTATGTGCAGCGCAAAATGTATATACACAACATGGGCCATACCGCCGTCGCGTACCTGGGCAACCGAAAGGGCTATACCTTCATATGGGAAGCCGTCCTTGACAGCGCGATACGGGAAACCGTGACGCAGGCGATGCTGGAAAGCGCGCGGGCACTGAACAAAGCCTACAACGTGCCTTTCCCTGAGCTTGAGGAGCATGTGCTTGATCTGCTTTCGCGTTTCGGCAACAAAAAGCTCGGTGACACCATCGCGCGCGTTGGCCGCGACCTACCCCGCAAACTTGGCGAAAACGAGCGGTTTTTTGGCGCGGCGCGTTTTTGCGCCGCACAAGGCGTGGAGAACAAGCATATCCTCAAAAGCCTTCAAGCCGCGCTCGGGCTGGAGGACGACGAAAAAACGCTGACACTGGGTCAGCTGAGGAAAATCGCGGATAAAGTTATCCTTGACGGTGGCCATACCGACAATGCCTGAGGCTATCATATGACCGCAGCAAAAGGTAATAATGAGCATGCTGGGGTTTGACTTTGGAGACACCCGGCTCACGCCTTCCGGCCGGGGACAAGTTGCGAAAAAGAATTGACAGTACCAGGAAAAGCGCTTGAGTCGATTGGATACAAACTATGATCACGCTGCGCTTACGGAAAATCCCGGCTGCTATTTATCCAGAATTCGCAGGTCAATTTCCTTGACTGGCAATCTAAACTTGCCACCAGGATTGTTTTTCAGATCCTTCATGCACAAATCGTGATCTGTCGCGGTAATGAGTTTAGCATCAAGCAGCTGGTCGATGATCCGCAGTAATCCATGAACCTCAACCCCTTCAGCTTTAGCGGCATTTTTTAGCGCTTTATCTCCGGTTAACAAGGTGATTCCTCTGACTTTGGAGATCGCCATCGCGATCGCGTCATAGGTTGAGATTCTGCGATATTTGGAGGTGTACTCCTCCAACAATGCCAACTCCGCATCCGTCATGTCAACCGCCATCAGACCGGCGCTGATAAGTTTTTCACTCAAATCAGCGGGCGACAATACCTCATCGTCAATAGCCATTGCCGATATGATGTATGTGCAGTCCAATCGAAACGGCCAATCCATGCGTTCAAGTTTATCAAAATCCACCCAGATGTTTGTATCACTACAGATTAATTGCATCATCAAGGTTGAAGCCACAATTCTTTGCTACATTCTCATAGCTTTCCCGGAGCAGCTCCGCTCCTTTCTGAAGCGAGATCTCTTCTTCATTGACTGCCCGATACACCAACTGTTCAAACAGGACCGGCTTCTCTTTTTCTATACGGGAAGGCTCGTGCTTCTTCCACCCGGTCTTTGAAGCATTTATCGCGAAGGTCTTGTATGCGGCATCGTTGATAATTCTGCCGACGCGCGCTCGAATAGCCAGCAACTGCATGGAAATGCCGTACTCCTTGGCAACAAGGATCATATCAGCCGAGATCTTCTGCCGCTTCACGCCCAGCTCACGCATCGCGTCGTCTTTGGGGAATAGGAACGCCCCGCCAATAGCCATTGCGCGTTTTTCAATTTGCTGCCGATCCGCATCCTCTGGCCAACGGAAGAACATATGCGCAAGCTCATGCGAAAGCGTTGAGCGCTGCCGCTCAGGGTTCATCTTCGCATTAAGGATAATGTAGGGACGGGATTCAACGGTGCCCGTCATGCCATCAAACCGATCATCATCAATATCACATTGATAAACCAGGATCCCGATGTTCTCAAGAATTCCAATGAGATTGCCTATCGGCCCCTCTTTGGCAAATCCAAGATGGATTCTCAAATTCTCTGCGTTTTCTTCGTCATCATCCAGCAAATCAAGGGCATTCACCTGTGGTGCTTGTACCAGTACTTTCTCTCCAAGCACTTCTACAACATTGTAGAAACGATCAAAGTATTCCTCGACTTCCTCGCGAATATGCTCTTGGCTTCCCTTGGAGAAGGTGCTTCTCTTCCTGAAGTCGCCATGAGCAAACTGAAGTTGATCATTTCGTGCGTGCAGAAAATCGACAGGTCTTGCCTGCAAAGCATCGGCAAGCTTCTCAATGATCGCCATGCTGGGTTTGCGCTCATTGCTTTCATAATGAGTGATCGCCATCGGCGTTACCCCTATCCTCACGGCGAGTTCCTTCTTCGATATATCGGCCTTCAGCCTAAGGTACTTCAAATTTTTGCTAAACACGTTCATCCTCTCCCATCTGTTTACATTATAGGTGTAATTCTCGTGAATGTAAACACCTTTTCAAAACCGGCAGAGGGAATCCTCACATTCCTTTTCCGGTTTCCTATAGAGTAGCAAATAGGCGCACATTCCATTCTTATCTTACCATCTCATCTGGTGCTGACCGACTGCTACACTTTTTGGTGCGCATTTGCTACAATTTTCGGTTGACAAACACAATCATCGCTGCAATCAACATACTGATACCTGCCAATACTCCTTTTGAATTGCCATCACTCCCTCTTCCCCACGATATCCATCAGCCTCTGGTAGCTATCCACCTGCTCGTAGCGCACCTGGCTGGTGGAAATCTCGTTGAACAGCTTCTTCGCGCAATCTATCTTGGCCTGCTCGATCTTGCGCAAGTCCATGCTTTCCATGCTGCCTTTGGTCTCAGCGATGAAGTAGATGTGCTTGACGGTGCCCTTATTGAAAGCAATCGCCCAGTCGGGGCTATAGCTGCCCACCGGGGTCGGGATGGAGAAGCCACGGGGCAGCTTGGCGTAGACGTTTACCTCAGCGGCCTTGTCCAGGTCCTGGGCAAAGCGGCGCTCCCCGCTCTGCTCTGTCAGGCCATCCGTGAACACATAGTCCTGGATGTGCTTGCGACCCCGGAAAGCCTTGTTGAAACTCTGCGTGCTCTTCTCAGCGGTGAAGATGCTGCTGTCATAGCTGCCTTCGATCCTATCATAGGTGATGTGCTGCACAATCATCGTGGCCTTCTGCTCTTTGATGATCCGGGTCACTCTGGTGATGAACTCCTCCGGGTTGTAAGCGAACATTCTCAACTTGTCTTTTTCGATACGTTTCAGGATATCGCCCACTGTCCTGCGCGTCAGGGTCGCCCCCTCCGCGATTTTGCCGATCAGGTCATACTTGATCCCGCTGACGGCGGCATGGCGCAGGGTTTCCGATCTGCTTTTGCTCTCATTGAAAGACTCGCCGCGGCCCACCTCACCCGTGTCCATCTCATCTTTCTGCTCGCCGGTGGATACCTGGTACCTGAGTTCAGATACATACAGCTCCTTATTGATGGCCTCCACCGCCTTTTCGATCAGCTCCCGGCTGTCAAAGTCAACGGTATAGGCATACTTGTGGTTGATGTAGTTCCAAAGGGTCTGGAACTCCTTCTTGTAGAAGTTCTCGTTGAGCGCGTTTTCCCTGACCTTTGTTTTGTTGCCGTCATCGATCATGCCCGCCAGCACATTCTCATCAAACACGCCCTGCACCAGGGTATGGATGCCCTGGGCCATGGGCTGCAGCTCCACGGGCAGCGGTTCCAGGCAGCCATTGGCCTGGTCCTGCCGGTATTTGTCCGTCACATTGTCTTCATAGTCTACATAATGATAGTCCACCAGATAATAGTGGATGATGGTCGCCAGCTTGTCATCGATCGGCACAGCCTTCTCACCGGCAAACACCGTCTTACCCTTGAAGTAGGATATCGTGGCCTTGGAGGGCCTGTCATACAGCTCTTCCTTGATCTGACGCTGCAGGTCGCCAACAAAGGTTTTGTAGCTCTCGCTGGCTACCACGGTCAGCTTGTTGATATCGTGTACGCTATCGCCCAGCGTTTCGGCGTCCATCCTGCTGCCCAGCTGGTTGACGCACAGGCGCAGGCCGCGCCCTACCTCCTGCCGCTTGGTGGTGGTGGAGTCAGCGTTCTTCAGCGTGCAGATCTGGAATACATTGGGATTGTCCCAGCCTTCCCGCAGGGCGGAATGGGAGAAGATGAAGCGGGTCGGCTCCTCAAAGCTCAGCAGGCGCTCTTTGTTCTTCAGGATCAGATCATAGGCAGAAATGTCATCGGAATATTCGCCTCCGCGTCTCACATCACTGTCGACGAACCTGTTTGATTTCTTGTCAATGCTGAAGTAGCCCCTGTGGACCTCCGACGCGCGGGTGTCTCTCAGATAAGCCTGATAAGGCGCATCAAAGAGGGTGATGTTGTCATTGATGATATGGGTGTATTCCTCTTCAAACATCTGCCCATACTCGCCCGGTATCTCAGCACCCGCTTCGTCATATCGGCGGTATTTGGCCACCTCATCGATGAAGAAAAGCGAGAGGGTCTTGATGCCCATGCCGAAGAGCCTTTCTTCCTTCTCAAAGTGCGACAGGATGGTCTCCCTGATCTGCACCCTGCGCATATGCTTTTCCGAGGCGTCGCCCACCACGTCGCCCTTGCGCAGCACGTCCCCATTGGCAAAGGTCACCGCGTCTCGGGTGGGATCGATCTCCATGATGGTGAAGCCATGCTTGTACTGTTCCATCCCATTGGACAGATGGTACAGGTTGTCGCCTACGCCCAGTATCCTGGTCTCACGGTTTACGGATTTCTGATAGGTGATCTCAAACTCTATCCGCGCCATCGGCGGCTTCGAGCTCGACAGCACGATGCTTTCCAGGTACAGGTACTTGTCCGTGCCCCGCAGGTTTTTCACCTCAAAGCCCTTGACCTCGATTTTCTTCACCAGCCGCTTGTTATAGGCATCCAGCGCGTCCAGCACAAAGATCAGGTTATGCTCCTTCGCATGAGTAGCGGAGTAGTTCAGCACGAACAAGGGTTTGAAGCGCTTGAGCCCCTCCTGCGTCGCGTCCCCGCCCATCTTCTGCGGCTCATCCCGGATGATGATGGGGTTGTTGGCGGCCAGCACATCGATGGGCCTGCGGCTGCCAAAGGCATCCCGCTTATCATAGATGATGCGGCTTTCCTTGCTTTTGCCCCCTTCCTTGAGGGAGGACGCGAAGGCCTGGGTGTTGATGATCATCACCTGGATGCCGGTGCCGGTGGAGAATTCATCCAGCTGGTGCAGGTTGGCGCTGTTGTAGATGAAGTGGCGCACCTTGTGGCCATACTGCTCCATGAAGTGGTCTTCGGTCATTTCAAAGCTCTTTTGTACGCCCTCTCGGATGGCGATGGAGGGAACCACGATGATGAACTTGCTCCAGCCATAGCGTTTGTGCATCTCAAACATGGTCTTGATGTACACATAGGTCTTGCCCGTGCCGGTCTCCATCTCTATGTCCAAACTCACCCGGCCCAGGTCTTTGATCAGATGCGGTGATTGCTTGATGTTGCCCCGCGCCTGGATATCCCGGATGTTATGCAGCAGCGCCCCGTCATCCGGTTCCAGCGACGCGTTCCTGTAGCCCGTGTCATCAAAGAGGTCAACGGTTTTATTGAGTACCTCAATGGCCAAACGCTGCTGCTGGACCAGGCTGCTGTCAAGCCTGCCCAGGTCCCGGATATAGCGTGTGCGCTCCTGAAAGGGCTGCCCGGCAAACACCCGGCAGGTGGCCTCCACCGCCTCGGTCTGGAAGGGCTGGATCTTGAAGGTGAATTTCATGGGTTTTCTCCATCATGATCATCATTGATTCGCTTCAGCTGGTCTGCCGTCTGCATCAGCGCCTTGATGTAGCGGTCATAGTCGGATTCATACAGACGATCCTGCAAAATGCGATACTTCTCAAACTCTGTCTCCGCGTGCATTTTGGCAATCGCGGCACTTACTTTGCCTGCGTCCTTCAGCAGCCCATATTCAAACAGCTCGATGAACGCGTCCAGCCGCTTCTCCCAATCCTGCATAGTCAGGGGAATGCGGCGCAGGGTCATGCTTTCGGCATAGTCAAGATAAGCCGTTACCATTCGGTTTAGCTGGGATATTTCGAAGCTTGACAGGTAATTTTTCGCGATAACCACATCCGCCTTCTGGATCTTCCCCTCAGGCGCATCCTGCCAGGTGGTTAGGCCCATCCGTTCCCTGGTGCTGTCTGCGCGCTCAACAATCAGTTCTGCTGCCGTATGACCGTGTATGGCATAATGCATCTTGTTCTGCACTGTGGTGTAGAAGCGGCGGGTAGACTGGGAATACCTGTCATAGTCAATGGCAGTAGCGTACAAGTCAGTCACCTTCTGGTAAAACATCCGTTCGCTGGCACGAATCTCGCGGATGCGCTCCAATTGCTCTTCAAAGTACTTTTCGGTCAGCAGGGTGCCTCGCTTGATCCGCTCATCATCCATCACCCAGCCTTTGATGGTGTATTCCCTGGCAATTTGGTTCACCCACTTGCGAAACTGCACCGCCCTTTCGGAGTTCACCTTAAACCCGACTGCGATAATCATCTGCAGTGCATAATGGTTTGTTGCATAGCTTTTCCCATCGGCGGCAGTTATCCGAAAATTTCGGATAACTGAATCCTCCTGAAGCTCGCTGTCCGCGAATACTTTCTTGATGTGGTAATTAACAGTGCGCACATCCACATCATATAGCAACGCCATCATTTTCTGGCTCAGCCAGATATTTTCATCTTCATAGCGCATTTCCACACTGTCTTTATCTTCGCCGGTGGAGGCTACGAAGGTAAGGTACTCTGCAGCGGAGCTGCGTAATGCAAGCTGGCTGCTTTTTTCATTATCTGCCTTCTTTTTCATTTGCTGACTTTTCCTTCCGTTCCGGAACTATTTCCGCGGTAATAGGGTATAGTGTTTGAGTCATCAACTACAAAAATCGCAGAACCAAATCGATCAGAACAGAACATCGCCGATATAGATATGTAATATGCAATTCGTTGCCGAGTTCAGCTTTGGTTGTTTCGTGATGACGAATGCGAAAGTCATTTCCAATGCATGTTAATGCCCTAAACTCTTCCTCCAACAACGACATGAAGGAATCGTTACTTTGACATACTGTTTCAAGAACCTTCTCGACAGATTTCTTCTTATCCAACTGCGGAGAATAATAGGTCTTTATCCTTTCAAACGCATCCCATATTTTCTCGATTGCATGCTGGTGCTTCCCTTCCTGAAACTGTTTCTGTGCTTCCTCAATGAGTTCCCTCACCCCGGGTTCCTTTGCGAAGTCAACCGATTCGCCTATAGATGAAAGGGCATATGCGTTCACTACTTCACCTTTTACCAACTTAAAAGGCATGTTGTTGAGCACGAATAAATTGTTTATTCCATCAGTCACAACATTCCGGTTGCCGCATTGTGAAATAGCCTCCATATAGTCCAAAACACAAGGTGGAGACGTCCCCATCAAGAAAAGCTCTATATCCTCTGTCTTTGAGTATTTCCCTTCTTCCACAAAGCATTTGGGCTCATAGTATTTTTGCAGAAATTGGAAGGCAACTTTGGCAAGGGAGGTGTTGTTTTCAAACCCCGTTTTATCTGTTTCGGTTACATGTTCGTCGGACTCTTGCACCAGAGCATATAATTGCCTCCTAATATGCTTTGGGATCCTAAATTTGTTTGCCTTGTATTCATCCTTGTTTCGAATGGAGAATGGAATATAGTGTTTTTCTTCTGGTGGGAGATATACCCTCCACTGAAACAGATCCCTGCCAGAAATCTTCGAAGGTGCCCAAAACTCAAAGCGATCAATTCTCAGCAAGTCATTGATCTTCTCCAGGAGCTGTTTCCAAGGCCCAGATTCATCACGAACCTCAGGATGAAAAACTTCACAAAGAAAGTTGAGCATGTCTTCGTCATTTCCATTGCGCAATCTGAATCGTTCATCGTCAAAGACCCAGCCATACTCATAATCGTCATTAAGTTGTGTGTGTACCACAATATCCCTAAATGCGGTTTCGCCATGTCGTGTATTGCTATCCATTTGATGAAGTGGATAGATGCGATTCAAAAAATCAAGCTCTGTCAATGTGCCATAATACTTATAGCGCAGCATCTCAACGTCGAGAAAACTCTCAATGGGGATTCCATCACGCAACAGTTCAATAATGTAACGTTTTGTCGTGCCAGTGATATTGTTCACGTTACAATACCCTCCTCACCGTGTCCGGGCTGTAGGCGGCGAAGAGCTGCTCAAAGTTGACTGCCACGGCGTCATTGGCGTAGCCGCTGTCGCGGAACACGGCGTAGTAGGGCTTCAATTTAGCAATGGCGGTAACCGTTTCATTCGTAATGTCCTTGTCAAAGCAGGCAATGAGGAAGTTGTCCGCCACCCTAAACACTTTCTTGCCCGCGATAGTGCTTGCCTCAATGGGGCTTGAGAGCAGCACGCCCAGCTCCAGCATCACCTGGAAGAGGATGTCCTCGGGCGTTCTGTCCTCTTTGATATTGTCGGCAAGAGTGCTCAGATCAAGCTGCGTAAATTCCTCGGGCGTGTAGTACACATCCTTCATGTTGCTGCTGTCCAGCTTCAGCACGCGAAAGCCGATGTCAGGCACTTCCTTGGGCTCTTCGTCCAGCCTGACCTGCCGGTTGGCTTGCTCGATTTCCTCCTTGATTTTTGCCCCTGCCCGGCGGATGCGCTCCTTGCCGATTTCGCAGATGTTCTTGTAGCCCGCCTTGAAGGCTTCGCTCTTTTCGTCTGTGGGTTCCGGAAGCTGCACCATGATGAACTTGCGCTTTCCGCCATCCTCGGCGTTAAGTTGCATCACGGCGTGGGCGGTGGTGGCGGAACCGGAGAAGAAGTCGAGGACTGTATCATCTTTGCTCTCCAATAACGATAGCAACAGTATTATATAGTTGATATTTTTGGAATTATTAAAATAGTCTCCTCCCATCAACTCTTTTAATTGTGAGCCAGCAGAAGTGGTTAAGAGGTCAATTTTGTATTTAGTTATTTGCCCATTTATTATAGCTTCATAGTTTTGATTCAGTAAGACACTCTTCATACGAATCGTAGTGCTTTTGTTTTTCTCATATATCTTATTTCCCTTAATGTCTAGTAACCCCAAATCAAACAACTCTTGGAATTTGGTTTTTGTATATGTATTTTCAACAAATTTCCCTTCATAAAACGAAATATACCGCTGATACCCATCACGAAATAGCTGAGCATTTGCATTGTGCAACTCACTTTCCTTGACTAACCTTATGTCAGAACTTCCCGGATTATAGTAAACACTATAGTGTTTTTCTGAATCTTCATTTGTAACAAATCTATTGAAGCTGTTTTCACCCACCAAAACACGTTTCCCACTATTATGAACAAAAGAACCATCAATATCTTGTTTCAACTCTCTTGCGTTTTTAGGAATGTTCTCAACGAAGCAGCAATTGCTTTTGTTTTTTGAGTAAATTAACAGGTATTCGTTAGTCACAGATATAAAATCCGAATTTTTTCTTCCTTTAGGATTATTCTCAACAGTTAGGAGCCCAATGTAATTTTCCTCTCCAAAAACTTCATTACACAATTTCATCAAATTATCAATTTCGTTATCGTCTATGCTAATAAATATTACTCCATCAACGCTTAAGAAGTCCCTAGCCAACTTGAGCCTTGGATATATCATATTTAGCCAATCGGTATGAAAACGCCCATTGCTATCCAGATTTCTAACAAGTCGATTGCCTTCGACATCATACTGGCCGCTTATTGATAGATATTCAACAGTATCCTGAGAAAAATCATCTTCATACAAAAAGTCATTTCCTGTATTGTACGGTGGATCGATGTATATCGTCTTTACCTTGCCCAGATAGGTTTCCTGCAGGAGCTTGAGCACATTCAGATTATCGCCCTCAATGTACAGGTTATCTGTGGTATCAAAATCCACGCTCTCCTCCCTGCAAGGACGCAGGGTGTCGCTGATAGGTGCATTGGCCAGTAGAATTGACTTCTTCTTGTCCGGCCAGGTGAATTGATAGCGCTCCTCGTGCCCTTCTACTATCACTTTGGACAGTTCCTGCTTCAACACGTCAAAGTCAATGACCAGTTCCGTCTCACCCTTCTCGTTCTTGCGTTCGGTCAGTGTATTTGGGAACATCTCTCCAATTTGGCGAATGTTTTCATCTACCAACCATTGTGAATGCATCATAAGTTTTTTCACTTTTTTGTGCCCCCTAAATCATCCTGTAAATTACGCTTTTGACGATAGTGTTCGGCAATTTCTGCTAGCCAGCTTTCATCATCTTTGTTTTCGTTTAGCTTTTCTGCAAGATACTGTAATGCCACAGCGGAAAACTTATGCACCTTGCCGGTAGCGGATGTTGTTACTTCCATATGGTACTTCTTCTGCCCCTTTATTTTATAATGCCAAATGAGTGCATACAGTTGCTGCTTTCCTATCTTAAGCTTTTCCGCCAAGTTCTTCTGCAAATAGGGATATTGGACATCTGGTTCTATATTCGGAACAGGAATCTCCTGGGTAAGATTGATTTCCCCAGTTACTTTGAGAACAGGTCGTCCAGAATTATCATCAAAGCTACCCGCTTTTATATATTTCGCTTTACGAAGAACCTGCATAACAAGTCTTTTATCAAAAGCAATGTCTGTTCCATATGGAGTGCTGAATCTCCCGCTGTTGTAATTGATGATTCCAAGATTTGTTGTATCGCTCTTCCGTATGGTTTCCATTAGTTTCAATATCTGCTCACGTTCCTGTTTGGCTCGTGCTTCGATGATCCCCACCATTTCCGGGTATTTGATCTTTTCGCTTCTACCTCGATAGCGATAAAAAACATCACCACTATTGATCTTCTCTGAAGCTTCGTGCTTCAACGCAATTGTGGGTTTTACTAATGATTCATATGAATAGATATAACCAATGTTCACATTTCCCACTTCAACTGTACCGATTTCCCATATAATTTCGGGCGAAAACAACGAATTAAGTGATTCAGTGAACATTTCTTGCTTTAAATTATCAAATGCATGGTTTACGCCGACGACTACACGCGGATTGTCCTTGATGCCAAATATAATGTAACCACCATGATTGTTTGTGAAGGCAGCCATGGTCTTGGCGTACTTTGCAGAGCTTGAAAAACCGAAAGATTCCTTGAATTCCAAGTCATTGCGTTCGCGGCATTTCAATCTTCCGTTTTTATCTGTCAAAGAAATAAGGTTACGTACATGGTCTTCATGCGAAATCATTCTATTGACACCACCTTTTGTCTCAACGATTTAACTTCCTGCACCAGCTTAAACTTCTTCTTCGGCTGCCTCTCAGCCCCTGCCAGCTTTTCCAACTTCGCGATCTTCCGCTCCAGCGCTTCCCGCTCGACGTTCAGCTTGATCTGTTCATCCAGCCCGCGCCCAGGCGCCAGGGTGATATCCCCCACCCGCAAGATGACCTGCTGCCAGATAGCGTCAAGGTCCAGGCCGGTGAACTGCAAGATCAGCCTGTCCATCATCTCCCAGGAAGACTTTAGCAGCTTGTTGCGCCACACCGCCAACTGCCCCCTGCCCTCATGCTCCAGAAGAAACAGCAGGTTTTGATTGATCAATTTGGAAATCAGCGGTGAAGGCTTGAGAGGTAAAGATGAAGCGCAGCTTGTCAATGCCCTCCAGCTGCTTCTTCAACTCCTGATAGGCGTAGATAGAAAAACAAGCCGCGGCAATGTCCAGACAGCTGCCTTTGTTGATGGAGGTTTCCATATCGTGCTTGACTGTTTTTGTGATGTTGTCAAATATCTCCAAAACGCTGCTCCTTGCCGCAATATGGAATGATGATCTGTCCACCCAAGGATAAAGCAAATCAGTACATCATTATCTCCTGGTCAGTATCCCGGACATATATGGATTATATCATGGATTGCGTTTGATGCACCACAATTTCAAGAGAACAGTCAAATTCGGAGTTTGGATGGCAGGCATGCTCAAGCAGCGCAAAATGAAGCCCCTGGCACAACAAAACGAAAGTGACATGCGCCAGCCGCATGCCATGCTCCACCGCAAGCTCAATTGTCGCCGGACTTTGTTCGCAGGCGCTTCGACCCCCGCAAGCTCAATGGTCGACGCGCTTCGCAACCAGTGCTTGCTTGCGCCTCTCACTTTCGCGTGGTACCCTCGCAAGCTCAGACGTCGTCAGTCTTCCCTCGCGGGGGCTCGGTTGTCTGCCTTGCTTCGCTTGACTCCTACATCTGCCTGATTCCTCCACTGGCGGCGGCAGATTCCGTCGCTCCTCTGCCTACCTTCATCGCCCACTGGGCGCGGTAGGCTACCGTCGCCCCTTCGCCTGCCTGATCCCGCCACAGGCGGCGGCAGGCTTTGTTGCTCATTTCCTGATTTGTGTACGGTGTGTACCGGGCTTACATAGTCCCCCGAGGGAAATTGAATCCTGAGTGACTATAGACTGCCCGACACATGGGTTAACTGCCGCGAAATACCCTGGCTCTTGCTCGGAAGACATCATCTGCAAAAACCATACAAGTTTGCTGCATTATGTACCATAAGGTTATCAATCACCTTCTCAGCATCCGACAGTGAAAAAAACCCATCTTCAATTTTGTCTTCGAGAACCCGAGCAAGAACCGAACGAAATGCCAAAAGAGCCCCGTAGCTTTCCTCCGATGTCCATGTATCACATCCCCAGCAAACTTTATCCGAGGTTCCGATCTCAATCAATTCATGGAGCATTCTTTGCGCTGCTGTTGGGGACAGGATAGGCAGCCAGCATAAGTCTGGATATACATTTGGATACACATGTAATAACCCGCTCACATCACCCATCCATGGATAACTGCAATGGAACAAAACAAATTTGGTTTGAGGATTCAATTCGATGATCTTTTTCATTGCTATAGCACGCGTGTTTGTAAGCTGCCCCATCCCTGTGTGGCATTGAAGGGGCAGAGAGAACTCAGCGGCCATTTCGCAAATGTACTGAAAAAGGTAATTTTGAAAGTTTATAATATCCTCTTTTGTTATCTCATCGGTCTTTAAATGGAAAATTTTCCCGGCCTTTTCTTTCGGCACTATCTCAAATGCAAGGTCTCGATCATAAGCAAGGGCACTTTTAAGAGCAATGCATCCTTGTTGTTGTTTTTGAATAACCAGCCTCCGTACCCATAATAAGTAATCTGCTAAGTTTTCCGGACAATGACCATACAGTATTGAAGGATTGTTTCCATCATGGTCTTTCGCGTCTCGTGCATAACCAAAGAAAAAGGGATCGATCCTGAAAGTGGGGAAAAATAAATCCGGATGCCCGTTGTCACTGCCTGGATTCCAATATGCATCCAATATGATATTCACATATTTGCAGTCCTTTTTAAGAATCTGCATGTGAAATGAATCATCCTGATGTGAAGATTTGATTCGCTCCGAAATTCTCTCCCAATTATCTGCAGATAACGTTTCATCAAAATCGTACAGCTCTTTAATACTTTTACAAAGCCATACAAAATACGACTTATATCGAACCCTCTCCAAGTAGTCGAAACGGCTGACTCCCGTTAAGTCAAACGTTACCCCGCACCAATCCACGTAAGATCGCTTCAATAGGCTGTCAAGTGAAAATTCCCTAAATGAGTTATCAGGCAAATGATGCGAATGCGTGTTGATAACCTGATGATTCCGCATATAATCCATCAGTTCATTTCTTATATCGCCATTGACATGATTCATCGATTTCTCTCCATTCGATTTTCTTCAGCTTTTTACGCAAAATGAGCGCGCATTCCTTTCTTATCTTACCATCTGATGCTGATCGACTGCTACACTTTTTGGTGCACATTTGCTACAATTTTCGGTTGACAAACACAAGTATCCATGATGTCATGAGAAAGATGGCTGCAAATGCAAATGATTTGGCTCAATTTGGGAGTGATATCCACCTGGGAAGTTGTAGAAGGAAGTGCACACTGCCGCCAAACAAAAGGGAAACGTGGAGAACTGCCCCGTGTTTGGTGCATGCACCTAAAAACCTGCCAGCAATCGCCAGTTTTTATATTCGATTATAAAAACTCTCAAAAATAGAGAAGTTTTTATAGTGGGACATCAAAACTCTTGCTTTCTTTGCTTCTTCCTGCTAAACTTCTGTCAGCAAGGAGATGATGAGCATGGTATTGCGCAGGCAGTATTTGGAGAAACTCAGAAAGACGCAAGGTCAGCAATTGATCAAGATCGTTACGGGCGTCCGCAGATGCGGAAAATCCACGCTGCTGCAACAGTTCCAGGAAGAATTGTTGGCAAAGGGAAACACTCGTGAGCAGATCATCTCCATCAATTTTGAGGACATCCGATATGAACCTCTGTTGGATTATCGCAGGCTGTACGCCTTTCTGCTGGAGCGTCTAGTGTCGGGGAAAACAACGTATGTGTTCCTGGACGAGGTACAGAATGTCGCGCAATTCCAAAGGGCGGTTGACAGCCTGTATATCCAGCCCAATGTGGATGTATATCTGACCGGTTCGAATGCCGGCTTGCTCTCAGGGGAACTTGCGACGCTACTGTCAGGACGATATGTTGAGATCAGCATGCTGCCGCTCTCCTTTGCGGAGTATTTTGAGCTGGTGGGAGGGGAAAAACGGGACGCCTGGAATGCGTATTACCTAAAGGGAGGCTTCCCCTACGCCGCAAGCCTTGAGGATGAAGGTGTCTGGCGGGATTACCTGATGGGCATCTACAATACGGTGCTTCTGAAAGACATTGTCGCAAGGAAAAGCGTCAGCAGCGTGGATTTGCTGGAAAGCGTGATCAGCTTCCTGTTTGGCAACATCGGCAGCATCGTTTCATCAAAGTCGATCGCGGACAGCCTGACCTCCTATGGAAGGAAAACAACCGCAGTCACAGTCGAAAGCTACGTCCGCGCGCTGATGGAGTCCTTCATCCTTTACAGGGCAGGACGGTATGACATCAAGGGCAAGCAGCATCTGAAATCACTTGAGAAGTACTACCTGGTCGATATCGGCTTGCGCAGGCTGCTGTTGGGGGATTCGAATGCCGATGTGGGCCATATTCTGGAGAATATCGTCTATTTGGAACTGATCAGGCAAGGCTGTCAGGTGAAGATCGGCAAGGTGAATGATCAGGAGATCAACTTCATCGCCATCAAGGGCGGCGAGCGGATATACTATCAGGTGGCGGCCAGTGTGCTTGACCCAAACACCTTCGCGCGTGAGATCGCGCCCCTGAAAGCCGTGAAGGACAATTATCCCAAGTACATCATCTCCATGGACGAGATCCCCATGGATGACGAGGGCGTCAAACTGCTCAACGTCGTGGATTTTCTCCTTCAGGGGTAAGCGATACATTCGCAAAAGTACCAGTCTCTTCCAAGCGCTTCACGGCCTGACTTCTGTATCGTTTGCTTCTTGAAACCTACAACAAGTTGGCATGACTCCGCGAAGTTTGCGAGTTGCCATCCGGCGCAGCTTGCAGTATCTTGAGCCCAGCACACGGTCGATGCATCCGCAAGGTCGGTGGCGGGCCAAACGCGCGGCCTGGTACGACCATATCGAGCCCTGTGACGATGAGGAAAAAAGGAGATCAAGGCCAAGATGGTGATTGTCTATGCATCCAGGACGGGTTTCACAAAGCGGTATGCCGACATGCTCGCCGCAAAGACAGGGCTGAAGGCATTCCCGGTAAAGGAGCTTTCAAAGGTCGGCCAGAATGAGGAGATCATCTTCCTGGGCTGGATGAAGATAGGAAAAGTCCAGGGCCTTGATAAGGTGCGGAAATACGGCGTCAAGGCCGTTTGCGGTTCGGGCAGCGGAAGGACCGCCGAACCATCGACCGAAGCGGTCATCGCAAGGAACAAGATCGAAAACATCCCGTTTTTCTATCTGCGCGGCGGATGCTTCCCTTTGAAGGAACTGAAGGGCATGAATAAACTTATGATATCCCTGTTTGTGAGGATGCTCAAAAGCCGCAAGGGTAAGGATGAAGCGCAGGAAGAATCCATCGCCATCATCGAAAACGGATTTGACGGCGTGAGAGAGGAAAATCTGGAGCCTGTCCTCAGATGGCTCAGCGCAAGGTAAAGGAGGATCATTTATGGAAAATGTCGTGATAACAGGAAGTACGCGGGGCATCGGTTTTGCGATGGCATGGGAGTTTTTGCGGGCCGGATGCAATGTCACGCTGTCCGGCAGGGGTGACGCGCTGGCGGAAGCGGCCCGCACCGCGCTGTCGCCTTTTGAGGGCAGATACCTATATGTCCCCTGCGACGTCCGGGAAAAGGCAGGTCTGCAAAATCTCTGGGACGTTTCCCTGGCGCAATGGGGCGGAATCGATATATGGATCAGCAACGCGGGGCAAAACACGCCGCACATGTTCGCCTGGGAAACCGGCGAAGCCTACACCCAAAGCGTCATCGACACCAATATTATCGGTATGATATACGGCTCGCAAATCGCGGCGGCGGGTATGCTGAAACAGGGGCATGGCGCAATATACGCCATGGAGGGCCTTGGATCCAACGACATGATACAACCCAGGACGATCCTGTACGGAACCACCAAGCATGCCCTGACATACTTCATGAAAGGGCTGGCTAGGGAACTGGAGGGCAGCGGCGTCATCGCAGGGCGCTTGTCGCCCGGCATGATGCTGACGGATTTCATCACGAAAACCCCGGACGGCGAACCGTCGGAAGTCATCAAGGACAAAAAGTTCAGGAAGTTGTTCAACATATTGGCGGACAAACCTGAAACGGTCGCAAGATTCTTCATACCAAAAATGCTCAGCAACACCAAGAACGACGCCCGGATCGCCTGGCTGACAAACACAAAGGCGGCATGGCGCTTCATGACCACAGGCTTCCGCAAGGAAAAACTGATTTAGCCTGTATTGCATATCAAGTGATGTTTGACCTGTAATAGAGGCCCGCATTGGAAGACCGCCCAAAGGCGATCGATTCAGCGCTAATTCCCCGAATTCCCGCAATGTATAACGAGGGATCTCTGATTCCCAAAGCAGCATACAGAACAGTGTTTTCAAGAATGCAGATATTCCTGACTATATCCTGTTGCTTTCTCGCTTTATATATCTTATAATTGAGCGAGAAAGGAACAACAAGAATGAGTAAACAAAGAATTATCCAGGCAGCAAAAGAGAACAATAGTGTAATAACGGCATCATGGTGCAGAGAATCTGGAATACCTTCGATCTATCTAAGCAGGTTGGTTGATGAGAAGGTGCTTTATAGATCATCCAGAGGCATTTATACTCTGAATGAACACGATGCTGACCCTTGGTTTATTCTTCAAACGCGTAATCCCATATGCATTTTCTCGTTTGTTTCATCCCTTTATCTGCTGGATGCAACCGACATCATACCAAACAATCTTGAAGTAACCGTCTATGCTGGCTATAATGTTTCCCACTTTCCAAAGGATACAATCGTTCATTATGTGAATAAAAATATCCTCCAACTTGGAGTGATGACAATAAAAACACGCTATGGAAATGAAGTGCGCTGTTACGATATGGAAAGAACTATCTGCGATTTCATCAGCAACAGAACCAAGATTGATAGTGAGCTATACTCAACTACACTTCAGAAATATGGCAGCAGCTCGCAACAGAATATCCGACGACTCATGCAATACGCGGCTGAAATGGGAATAAGGCAACGCGTTCAGAAAACTATGGAGGTGCTTGTGTGAACAAAGCCGCATTAACCCATCCTTTAGATACCAGGTGAGAATCCCCGTCCCTAACCTCGCTGATGATCTGTCCATTCGCGTAACGCTCTCCCATGACCGCCTCCTGTTGATGGGCTGTTTTGTGGGTATATTATACACAATCGTGGGGAACATATGAACCCTGGAGGAAGGATGAGTGGTTTCAATGCCGAACGACCTGCGCATGCCCTTGTTGTTCATCGGACACGGTTCGCCCATGAACGCGATCGAGGAGAACGATTTCACCAGGGCCTGGCGCCAGTTGGGTGAGGCTTTGCCGCGCCCGAAAGCCATCCTGTGTTTGAGCGCGCACTTTACCTCCCGGGGCAACTATGCCGTTGGCCTGCGCCAGCCGGAAACCATCCACGATTTTTATGGCTTCCCCAAGGCGCTTTTTGATATGGAATATTCTGCCCCCGGCGATCCGGCATTGGCAAGGCGCGTGCAGGCGATGCTGCCAAACGGCCAGCTCAGCGGCGAGTGGGGCATCGACCACGGCGCCTGGAGCGTGCTGGTGCACATGTACCCCAAGGCGGATGTGCCCGTTGTCCAGCTGAGCCTGGACCTCACTCTTTCCCCCTCTGATCAGCTGACCCTGGGCCAGGCGCTGCGACCCCTGCGCGATGAAAATGTGCTGATATTGGGCTCGGGCAATGTGGTGCACAACCTGGGCCGCATGAACCCGGCCGCCAAAGGCCCCACCACCTGGGCCGCTGCCTTTGACGCGGCTGTCTGTGACTTGGTCATGACCGGAGACCTGGAAGGCCTGGCGCATTACACCACCCTGCCGGGCGTGATCCGCAGCGTACCCACCACGGAGCATTTTGTCCCGCTGCTTTATGTGATGGGGGCATCCTATGCTAAGGAACCCATCCGTGTCTTCAACCAGTCCTATGTTTCTGGAAGCTTATCGATGACAAGCTACCAGATAGGCTAACGCCCGTGTCAAAAAGATGCTGCGGCAACATTTTGACACGATTAGGAACGCTGGACCATTCTGCTGTCACTGCGCTATCCGCAAGCTCAGTCTTCGCCGGACTTCGTTCGCAGGCGCTTCGACCCCCGCAAGCTCAATCTTCGTCAGACCGTCCTCGCAGTGCTCGGTCGCCTGACTCGTTTCGCTTGAGTCCTTCGCCTGCCTGATCCCGCCACTGGCGGCGGCAGGCTTTGTCCCCCACGGCAGCCTGACCCGCGAAGAGGTCTTTCAGGCCTTTGACTTTGACAGCCGCGACGAGACTGATCGCTTCCTGCAGCTGCTCATCAATAAGGGAAGCCTAGTCAAAGCGCAGGCGGAGACCAGCTATTTGGTGAGAGTGCCGGCCGATATATAGTCGAGATTCGCTCTAAATGGCAGGGACAGGATGCAAATAAACCGATATTCTGTCCTTGCTCCGTTTCATGCCATTTTTGGTCGCCATTCTTGACAAACGCTGCTTAATCCGCCTATAATATTTTCCGTGCCGCTCACGCGCAAAGCCAAGCGGCTATTATGCACTTGCATGCACTGAAAGAGGATACCATGTCAACGCTGGAAACAGAGGTCAAGCGCAGGCGGACCTTTGCCATCATCAGCCACCCGGACGCGGGCAAGACCACCTTGACGGAGAAGTTGCTGCTCTACGGCGGCGCCATCCGCCAGGCGGGCAGCGTGAAGGCGCGCAAATCCTCGCGCCACGCCACCAGCGACTGGATGGAGATCGAAAAGCAGCGCGGCATCTCGGTGACCTCTTCTGCCATGCAGTTTTCCTTTGAGGGCTACCGTATCAACATCCTGGATACACCCGGCCACCAGGATTTCAGCGAAGATACCTATCGCGTGCTGGTGGCGGCTGACAGTGCCGTGATGCTGCTGGACGCCGCCCGCGGCGTGGAAGAGCAGACCATCAAGCTGTTCAAGGTCTGCCGGCTGCGCAATATCCCCATCTTCACCTTTGTCAACAAGATGGACCGCGCCGCCAAGGACCCCTTTGCCCTGATGGAAGAGCTGGAGCAGGTGCTGGGCATCCGCTGCTGCCCCGTCAACTGGCCCATCGGCGTCGATGGCGACTTTCAGGGCGTCTATCACCGCGACAGTGGCATGATCGACCTGTATTTCTCAGCCGATCACGGCGCGACCAAGGCCATCAAGACCGAGATAGCCCTGGATGACCCTGCTATCACCGGCATCCTGGAAGAGCGCTACATCAAGCGCCTGCGGGATGAGCTGGCCCTGCTGGACATGGCCGGCGACACCTTTGACCTGGCGGCGATCCGCCGGGGCGATCTGACGCCCGTATTCTTTGGCAGCGCCATCAACAACTTTGGCGTGGAGCCTTTCTTGACCCGCTTCCTGGAGTACAGCGTGCCGCCCACCCCGCGCGACAGCAATGAAGGCCCAGTGGACCCGCTGGACGAGCAGTTCTCCGGCTTCATCTTCAAGATCCAGGCCAACATGAACCCCGCCCACCGCGACCGGCTGGCCTTCCTGCGCGTGGTCAGCGGCGTCTTTAAGCGGGATATGATGGTGTGGCACTCCGGCAGCAACAAGATGGTGCAGATGAAGACCCCGCAGCAATTCATGGCCGATGAGCGCGAGATGGTGGAGGAAGCCTATCCGGGCGATATCCTGGGCCTGTTTGACCCCGGACTTTATTTCCTGGGCGATACCCTCTGCCAGGGGCGTACACTGCGCTTTGAGAAGATCCCCATCTTCGCGCCTGAACACTTTGCCCGCGTGCGCGCCTTTGACAGCATGAAACGAAAGCAGTTCATGAAGGGCATGGTGCAGCTGAGCCAGGAGGGCGCCATCCAGATCTTCCGCCGTGATGAGATGGGCCCTGAGGAGCTGATCGTGGGCGTGGTGGGCGTGCTGCAGTTTGACGTGCTCACCTACCGGCTGGAGAACGAGTACGGCGCGCAGCTCAAGATGGACACCCTGGGCTTCCGCTTTGTGCGCTGGGTGGTGGAGTCACCCAAACCGGTAGCCGAGCTGACCCTCACCTCCACCAGCGCCCGCGCCAGGGACAGCCATCAAAACGATGTCCTGCTGTTTGAAAACGAGTGGAGCATCCGCCTTGCCACCGAGAAGAACCCCGGGCTGACGCTGTCAGATATCGCGCCCAAAGAGATAGAGTAAAGGCTTGAGGTCACAATCTGTGACCTCAAGTAATGTCCCCAAGAGATAGATTAGAGGAGAACACTTGAACCTATACACACTGCCCCCGCTTTCTCTGTCCGAACCCCATCGCCACAAACCGCCAGACAAGGCAGCCTGTTTGCTGCCCACTGTCTGCGCCGCGGCGTACAAGGATGAGAGGAAGAATGACCATGATCAGGGAAGATATACGTAATATTGCCATTATCGCGCACGTTGACCACGGTAAGACCACGCTGGTGGACAAGATGCTCAGGCAGGGCGGTGTGTTCCGTGCAAACCAGCAGATGGTGGAGCGTGTGATGGACTCAAACGACCTGGAACGCGAGCGCGGCATCACCATCCTGGCCAAGAACACGGCCGTGCACTATGAAGGCCTCAAAATCAACATTGTAGACACCCCCGGCCACGCCGACTTTTCAGGCGAGGTGGAGCGCGTGCTCAAGATGGTCGACGGCGTGCTGCTGCTGGTGGACAGCTTTGAGGGCCCCATGCCGCAGACCCGTTTTGTGCTGAAGAAGGCGCTTGACCTGAAACTGCCCGTGCTGATGGTCATCAACAAGGTGGACAGGCAGGACGCCCGCTGTGAAGAGGTCGTTGGCGAACTGCTGGATCTGCTCATCGACCTGGAGGCCGGCCCCGAGGCGCTGGACAAGCCCATCCTCTACGTCAGCGCGCGCTACGGCACGGCAACCCTGGACCCAAATGAACCGGGTGTGGACCTGAAGCCCCTGTTTGACGCGATCATCAAGTACATCCCGGCGCCTGTGGGCGACCCGGATGCACCCGCGCAGGTGCTGATCTCCACCATCGACTACAATGAGTATGTCGGCCGCATCGGTGTCGGCCGCATCGCACAGGGCACCCTGCGCTCAGGCGCCATGGTTGTGCGCTGCAACTACAATAATCAGACGGTCTCACAGCCCTGGCGCCTGACGGAGCTGAGCACCTTTACCGGCCTCACCCGCACGCCCGCGGACGAAGTCAGCATGGGCGACATCGTGGCCCTGAGCGGCCTGCCCGACATCTCCATCGGCGATACGGTCTGCGACCCAAGCAAGGTGGAGCCACTGCACTTTGTGGCCATTGGCGAGCCGACGGTCTCCATGACCTTCTCCGTCAACGACAGCCCCTTTGCCGGCCGCGAAGGCACCTACGTCACCAGCCGCCACCTGCGCGCCCGGCTTTACAGGGAGCTGGAGACCGATGTCAGCCTCCATGTGGTCGACGGCGAGACGCCTGACCTGTTTGAGGTCTGCGGCCGCGGCGAGCTGCACCTGTCCATTTTAATCGAAAACATGCGCCGCCAGGGCTATGAGTTTCAGGTGTCCCGCCCGCAGGTGCTCTTCCATGACGTGAAAGGCGTCCGCCATGAGCCCATTGAGCGGCTGCATGTGGATGTGCCGCAGGCCCATGCCGGCGCCGTCATTGAAAAGATCGGCCGCAGGCGCGGCACGCTGGAGAGCATGGCAGGCCTTGAGCGCGTACGCATTGAGTTCCTGGTCCCCTCGCGCGGATTGTTTGGCTACCGCAGCGAGTTCCTGACCGATACCCGGGGCGAAGGCATCATGAGCGCCGTCTTCCACGGCTATGAACCCTACAAGGGCGATATCCCCCACCGCAGCGTGGGCAGCCTGGTCTGCTTTGAGACAGGCGACACCACGCAGTACGGCCTGTATGGCGTGCAGGAACGCGGCACCCTGTTCATCGGCTCCCAGACCCCTGTCTACGCCGGCATGATCTGCGGCCAGTCAAACCGCCCGGGCGACATCGTGGTCAATGTCTGCAAGGCCAAGCACGTCACCAACATCAGAAACTCGGGCGGCGCCGAAGACAGCCTGCGCCTGGTGTCCATGCACACGCTGACGCTGGAGGAGTGCCTTGAGTTTATCGACGACGATGAGTTGCTGGAGGTCACCCCAAAATCCCTGCGCATGCGCAAGCGCGAGCTGCACCACGATGCCCGCATGAGGGCGGGGGCCAAGAAGAAACAGTAATACCATTCTCAAACATTAATGCTTTGATGCGGCGGATCTTTTCCGCCCTATCTTTGTCTCATTCAGTCGGCGTAGACTGCGACTACGCCTTCTTCTCTCGACTTTGATATGACGAAAAATCTCTCTTCGCATCGGCGCATTACTGTTTTCAAATAGTATAAGCATACAGCTTTTGCTGATCGGGAATATTTACTTCCACATCCAAAACTTCCGCTTTTGTCGGAAGTTTTTGATTTGCAGGTCGGAAACTCCTCGGAAATTTTATTTTTCTGACTTGGAAGTCAGAAACTATTGATCTTTTGATGTTTCGAAGGGGCTTTGGTTTTCATGCCGCACAAGGTGTTAACGCAGACCGCGCAACAAACAGAGCCGCCCCACTTGCGTGAGGCGGCTGCGCCCTTGCGCTGTGTGAATGTATCAGTACTTCTTGTTCAGATCTTTGTGGAACTTCTCTCCTGCGTCGTGCGCGGCGTCCTTGGCTTTGGCGACATCATCTTTCGCCTTGCCCACGAACTGGTCTACCTTGCCTTCTGTCTTGAGCTTGGTGTTGTCCGTCGCCTTGCCGACTGCTTCCTTGACAACGCCCTTGGTCTCCTGGGCCTTGGCCTTCGACCTCTCCAGAGCGGTCTTCTCCTCTTCCTTGAGGTTCTTGGTGAACGGTTTCTTCTCCATGATAGTCCCCTCCTTTTTTTGGGCGAGGGTTTGTCCCTTTGGGATAAACCTGCAAATAGAGTATACCTACAATTTAGACGGCTAAACGTCCAATAAATACATTTTCCCCATATTGCGATCAGACAAGGATCCAGATTATCGGAAGTTCCTGCCTTGCAGGCAAGAAACCATTTGTTATTGCCATTTTTCATTTTTGCAGCCGGAAATTGATGCGCTTCGCTGATCAGGATGCCTTTGGTTTCCATTCCATGCAAGACACCCCTCCAGGCGTTTAAAAGCGAAGCCGCTGCACTTAAATACAGCGGCTTCGTCATGTCACTCTATGAATAGTCAGCGATGCGTATGCGCCTTATATTATAGCTTTTCGGCTGCGTCACGCGCGGCGTCTTTGGCGCGGGCGGCAAAATCCTTGGCCTTGCCTGCGACCTGATCAGCCTGACCTTCCACCTTCATCCTGGTGTTGTCTGTTGCCTTGCCGATTGCAACCTTGATGTCGCCCTTGGCCTCCTGGGCCTTGGCCTTTGTCCTCTCGAGGATGGTCTCCGCCTCTTCCTTGAGGTTCTGGGTGAACGGTTTCTTGCTCATGATGGTTCCCTCCTTTTTCTGGGCGAGGGTTCGTCCCTTTGGGATAAACCTGCAAGAAAAGTATACCTGTAATTCCTGACGTTAGACACACCAAAAAAATACATCTTTTCATCATTATAAGAAACAATGCGAAAGGCGGCATGGCTGTCATTCGCGTTCCCTCCCTTGTTTTCCCTCAGCCTCACCTCTACAATGAGTACAGAAGCTGACTGCCCGTCAAGGCCGCGCGGCCATGAAGTAAGCAGGTCCCCCGAAAGGAGCCCCCATGAGCACACCCACCCTGCTTTGTTACAACCTCAAAGGTGATCGTGCCCAGGTTATCCGGCAGCTGGCCACTGGTCTTGGCATCAGCGTGAGAGCTGTCAGCCCTGAAGAGTACGGCCGGAGTCTGAACTGCCTGCTGGGGCTGGAAGCCGCAAAAGATACTGCCTTCGCAGGCGAGGTCTTTGAAGAGGAGATGCTGGTGATGACAAGCTTTCCCCCCGCGCTCATCAACCGCTTTCTGGACACGTTCAGGCAGCAGGACATTGCTTCAGTGAAGCTGAAAGCTGTATTGACACCAACCAACAGCAAGTGGAATTCGTCAGCGCTGCATGACGAGCTTCTAAAAGAAAGCGCTGCCATGGCGCAGATGCGTGCCCAGGCGCATGCAGAAAAGTCGGAAGACGCAAAAGAGCCAGCCGCTGTATCAAAGCATGAATAAGTGGTGATGCTATCAGGCGACTATGCGATGATGATGTGAGTTAAACCCTGTCATATTGAACAAACAGGGGCGCTCTTTGCTGCCATAGTAATCGAATCATGATTAGTCGAATCATGCTGCGATAAACCTATACCGCTGTCCGCAAATGAAGCGCAGTATATACCGGATAGACTCATAAAGTCAGGTAACTTTCCTCCATAAAGAGAACATAAAATGTAAAAATCCGGACATCTTTTCAAAAATCCGGAATGCTGTATTTTTATTATTTATCTGTCTGTTTGACAGAGGGCAGTTCAAGGCCCTATGCCCTCTCTTTAACGCCGCGTACCTTTCCTCGCCAACGTCGCCCAGAACGTTGGTATCCTCAGCGTGTGCAGCCTGCCGCTGTTGTTGATATCTTCATAGAGGTCCAGCAGTTCAAAGCCGGCTCTCAACTGGCCGCCGATCTGCTCATCGATGCTGTGGGAAAACTGATAACCGCCGTCCCAGGCCTGGCAGCGGGCCAGATCTTCAGGGTAGCGCAGAGAGTTAAAGGGCAGCGCGGTGACGATGCGCTCCTCATCGTCATCCACGATGAAGTTGATGCCGTTGTCCAATCCCGCCAGCAGAAGGCCGCCGGGCCTGAGGACGCGGGCACACTCCCGCCAGACGGGCTCCACCTGCTCAATGTAGCAGTTGGAGACAGGGTGGACGATCATATCAAATCGCGCGTCCCCAAAGGGCAGGGGCTGGGTCATGTCGCCCTCGATCAATTCAATGACGTAGCCCTCGCGCTCCGCCACTTCCCTGTCCTTTTCCAGCTGCTCTTTAGAGAAATCAAACACCGTGACCTTTGCCCCCAATGCCGTCAGCAGCGGCCCTTGCTGCCCGCCGCCCGAAGCGAGGGCCAGCACGCGCTTGTCTGCCTACGTTGCCAAACCAATCAGGGGGTACGGGACACGTGGGGGTCAGCAGCAGACGATAGTCACCGGCCTTTGCCCTGACAAAATCCGCGTAATTCATGGGGATGGACCACTCCCAACCCTGGGCTACCCAGCGGGCGATGGTCTCCCTGTTGTGTTGGATATAGCTCACGGTGTGCCTATCCTGGCCAGCTGAAAGCCGATGATGCTTTTGACAAGCGCTTCGGGGATGGGCTGATCCCAGGGCAAATGGATGCCGCCCTTGATGAGGGCATAACCTTCCAGTTCTTCTTTGAGGGCCGCGATCGCCTCCTTGCCGGGATATAGGCCCAGATGGCCTTTGGAGGCGACCAGACTGACGATAAAATCATTGCCATAAAGATAGTTGGGCACGGCCCAGGCCAGCTTCTCCGTCACGCCGGGCATGAGCCTTAACAAAAGCTTCCGCAGTTCCTGAATCCAGGCGTTTTGTGCCTGGGAAAACTGGCTGAAGTAGCCTTCCACCGTGCCATCTGAGGGCCTGCCGCGCGGCGCTAAAGTCACCCACCCGCACCTTGTCACCCGGTTGCTTGCCTATCCTGGCACGGATATCCTTCCTGATGCCAATGATGTGGCAGGGTGTGCCCATCTTGACCAGCTGGCCGTCATAGGGCTTGCCGTCAAAGGTTGCGTGCACGGCGAACCCTTGCCTTGCCATAAACGGCCTTCACGTTAAAGGGGACCTCCACATAGGCGCCGTCCAGGTCAGGCACCTTGAGGATCACAGCGTCAAATTCGATGTAATCCTTGTTGAGTTCCTGCATATCCTGTTATCCCCTTTGTTGATTATCATCCAATTATTGGTTCTTGTCGTCATCCATGCACAGGGCATAATTGCGCGCCTTCCGCTCCCCTCGCGCCTCCAGTAAGCCCAGGCCAACCAATTTGTGAAGCAGGCGCTTAGCCGTGGCGTCTGATATTTTCAATATGCGCTGCGCGTCGGTATTTTGCATCGATCCATGCTGTTGCAGATAGCTTTTGATATGCCGCCAACGAAGCCCTTCAATATCGGTCATGTTATCGGTCACAATGTTGACCGATACCTTCACCTCGAGAAGACTATCACGAATGATCGTGAGCATGAACTCAACAAATTGTGTGCATTGGCCGGCACGGTTGGATGCGTCCAAAGCCTCATAGTATGCCTCTTGACGATCATGTATCAGCGATTCGATCGGCAGCCAGGCAAAGAAAGGCTGCCACTTGCTAAGGATCAGGCTATGCCAAAATCTGCCGGTCCGGCCGTTGCCATCAGTAAAAGGATGGATGAACTCAAACTCATAGTGAAAAACACAGGAACGGATGAGGGGATGCAGTTTGCTTGAACGCAACCAGTTGAACAATTGCCCCATCAACTCAGGCACAAAGCGGGAAAGCGAACCCGCGTGGATCAGCTTTCGGCCTGAGTAGACACCGGCTTCGTGCGAACGGAGCCGACCTGCATCTGCAACGAGGTCTGCCATCATGATGCGATGTGCAGTCAGCAAGTCCTCAATGGAGTGCGGTTTGAAAGCATCCATCTGCTCATAGAGTTCATAAGCGTTCTTCACCTCTTTGATACCCTGAGGAGGTGCCAGTACATGCTTTCCATCAATAACGTCCGTCACCTGTTCAAGCGTAAGCGTGTTTTGCTCAATAGCCAGCGATGAATGGATGGTGCGAATGCGGTTAAGCCTGCGAAGCTGCGGGCTAAAAGACAGATGCTGATATGCTGTGATGGAGCCCACTAACGTAGCGATTTCAATCACCAGATTGGTGCATTCTTCGGTCATCTCAAAAGGTGGTTCGTAAGCTCTGTCCATTGTCCACCAGCCTTTCTTTACCTGGCTTTCACAGCAGGATTACCCGTTCTCTATCCTCACTTGACAGGCTTTCATGGCGGCCAGCGCCGTCCGGTGCCCTTGCGGCGTTGCGCCGGCACAGCAAGCCGCGTCTACGATGATCTCAGTCTCCGGCAAAAAGGCGCGCAAAATCATGGCGTTTGAAATCACACAGATATCCGTGCACAAGCCGACCAGCGTGACGCTGCGGATAGAATCCTGCCTGTTTCCCTTGGCCAGCAGCTGTCCCAGCGCCGCCGAACCGAAAACAGGCTTATCCACCGGCTCCTCCCGCCGCTGTGCCTCAATGAGTGGGTGCAGCTGCCAGCCCGCCGTGCCGCGTATGCAGTGCCGGACGGGCAGATTGCGCCCCTCCTGAGTGCTGAGGTACGCGCTGTCATGCGTATCACGGGTATTGATCACGCGGCCATCAAAATCGCGCATTTTCTCGGCCACGCGGCTGACAATGGCCTGCGCTTCTATACTGCCCAATGAGCCGTCGATGAAGTCATTCTGCATATCCACGACGATCAGGATATCCTGCATGACTCTCCTCCTTTACACGAAGCGCTCAACGATCTGCTCCAGCTTTTGCAAAAAGGCGTTCTCGCCAAAGGTGTTGATCTTGAAAAAGACTGCCTGGCTGCCGCCGGAGGTGATGCCCGACACAAAGATCTGGTCGCCATGCCCCACCAGCGTGAGGGATAAACTGACGCGGTTTGAGCCAATCCAGCTGAAGCGCTCAAACACGCGTACAGCAATATGGACCCCCTCGGCCTCAAAATTGCTTTGGTCCTCCAGGCTGGCGGATATCGAGCCGCGCAAAACGCCCTCCTCGATCGCCGCCAGCAGCGCGTGGAAATCACCTGTTAATTGACGCTCATACTTTGCCATGGTATGCCTCCTTGTACCAATCGAAAGCATTAGAGAATGAGATCGGTACTACACGTGCAGGTCCTTTCGTACATAGCGTGCATAGCCGATCAACAGGCATCCCAGCGTCGTCCCCATGCCCAGGGTCACATAGAAACGGTCAAAGGTGGCTTCGCCCACCAGTTTGGCCGCCTGTGTGTAGTAGTAGGGGGTGACATAACGGAAAAGCGCGATCGTGGTATCCAGACCAATCAGGATCTGGAAGAAGTAAAGCATCAAAGCCAGCCCAATCCCAAGGCCCAGGCTTTCGCGCCGCAAAAAGGCTGAGATACCAAAGCAGATGCCCGACATGTGCACCATCAACATATATTGTCCCAGCTGAATCTCCACAAAGTCCCGCAGACCCCAGGGCTCGCCCAGCATCTGGAAGGAAAGGATGGATGCCCCCGCCGTGATCAGCCCAAAGAAGAAGAGCAGCAGCCACATCGCCAGCAGCTTCTGTATCAGCACCCAGCTGCGGCTGATCGGATGGGGGAAGAGATATTCCGCCGTGCGGCGGCCCTCCTCCTTGGCCAGCATGTTGGTGCCCAGGATGGCCGCGAACATGCCCGCGCCAAGCGAGAGGATATTGCCGGCCTCCACCGCGTAAAAGCCCAACGCCGTGCCATAATCCAGCTTGTCGGGCATGAAGGCCTTGGCCAGGGGGCCCATGCTGTTGAGCATAGACTCGACCAGGACCATCTGGTTCTTGATCCGGGGGAAGACCATCATGCCGATAATGACCAGGACGGAACAACACAGCGCCCAGATCAGCATGGCCTTGCGCCCCTGGCGCCATTCATGCGCGAATATCGTCATCGATTTTCTGCCCCCAGCTCATAAAAGTGCATGAAGATCTCCTCAAGCTCAGGCTCGGCGATCGTCAGGTCGGTGTAGGGCAGCATATTCAGCTGCGCCACCAGCGCGTGCAGGTCGCCTGAAAACAGGATCGTGGTCTCACGTCCGTGCCGCTGCACCTCCAGCACGCCATCCAGCGCCTCGACTTCGGGAGGCAGCTCTTCCGGGCCGCGCAGGGTGACGCGTCGGGCGAGGGAGCGCGCCAGGTTTTCTACGCTGTCGCTTGCTACCAGGCGCCCTTCCCGGATGATGGCGGCGTGCTGACAGTGATGCTGCACTTCGCTGAGCACATGGGAGGACAAGAACACCGTCGTGCCCTGGCGGTTGCGCTCGGTGATGACATCCCAAAACGCGTGCTGCACCAAGGGGTCAAGCCCGCTGGTGGGCTCATCCAATATCAGAAGTTCGGGCTTATGCTGCAGGGCGCAGATGATGGCAACCTTCTTCCGGTTGCCAAAGGAGAGATCCTCCACCATCCGGTTGGGGTCAAGCGTCAGGCGGTCGCACAGCACCCAACTCTCTTTTTCACAGTCCTGATGGCGCAGGCGTCCGGACAGGGCGAACACGTCTTTCACCTTCATGCGCGGATAATAGGCCAGCTCAGAGGGCATATAGCCCACGCGGCGCAGGATCTCTGTCTTGTGCGACAAAGATCGGCCCAACACCTCAGCTGTCCCGGAAGTGGCCTTGATCAAGCCCAGCAAGGTGCGGATGAACGTGGACTTGCCCGCCCCGTTTGGCCCGATGAACCCAAAGATGTCGCCGCGTCCAACGGTCAGATCCACCGCCTCTATCCCCCGCGCCCGGCCATAGCGCTTGGTGAGATGGCGCGTGACGATCGCCTGTTCCACCCTGTCCCTCCTCTGCCTGTCGTTGTTTTGATTAGCTTGAGTATACCACGTTTTGCGGCCGGCTAACAGGGGACGCCATGGCATGGCAGTCCTCTTCACCCACCGCCGAAAGCTTCGTAAAAAGAAGGGCCGCCATGCGTTTGCACAGCGGTCCATATGGTACTGCTCAGGGGATCTTACTCAGCCCCTTGAGCCCGCGTCGCCGCCATCCCGTTTGCGGCGCAGGGCGAGCACCAGCACCAGCCCGGCCAGCGCGAGCAATGCCGCGATCGTTGCGGGCTGACTGTCGCCCGTGCCAGGCAATTTGTTGGTGTTTTGGAATGTCAACGCGCCTCCGTAGGGTATGCCGTCCTTGAGATAGCTTACCTGGGCGGAGAGCAGTCCTCCTGATGCGGTAACGTTGATGCGGACGGTGAAGACGCTGGGGTCATAGGTGATCCCTTCGGCGTCACCCTTCACCTCAGCGATGGTGTAGAGGTAAAGGCCGGGCGCACTGAACTGCCGGCTGTCAAAGACCACATTGCCCGCCGCGTCATTGCTGCGGCTGTTCACCGTGTTGCCGGCGGCGTCCTTGAGGAGGAAGGTAAACTCGCCATTTTTGAGCGTACGGTTCACCAGCGTTTTGCGCGCTCCCAGGGGCACGATGATATTCACTGCCGGCGTAGGCGTAGCAGTGCTCCCCGGCGTAGGCGTAGGCGTAGCAGTGCTCCCCGGCGTAGGCGTAGGCGTAGCAGTGCTCCCCGGCGTAGGCGTAGGCGTAGCAGTGCTCCCC
>Ga0209429_10000095_pt1 | contig 58282 bp, 66 predicted proteins | sample BarGraNGADG00212_3_FD_184493 | JGI IMG/M metagenome (GOLD analysis project Ga0209429, IMG submission 184493) | Arctic peat soil microbial communities from Barrow, Alaska - Barrow Graham LP Ref core NGADG0004-212 (SPAdes) (version 2) | ecosystem: Environmental > Terrestrial > Soil > Wetlands >... | reverse complement strand
ACGTTCTTTTGCCAAGTAATTGTTTGCCATTTATTTTTTTGCTAGTTTTCTTTCATTCTTTTTATTTCGATATATTTTATCATATTTTTAATCTTCAGGCAGATCAATTACTTAATCCAGAGGAAATAATTATCATTCCAACGAGGGGGGTTATCTGCCTTCGTTCTTCCCAATCGCCCAAAGTCTATTGCCTCTCACCTATCATCCGTAATCTCATCATCTTCCAACTAATCACTCCCCCTAAAACCAAACCTACGCAATTTGCCATTAAATCAAAAATATTGAACGATCTATAAGGCAACATGTACTGTGCCCCCTCCGAAATACCTGCCAGCAAAAACCCCACCCCCAACGCCAGCATGAAAAAACCAACACTTCTTTTTTCCTTCCATCTCCAGTGGAGCAGCACCATCCAGGGAATGAACAGCAGCGCGTGCAGCAGATGATCCAAGCGAACGTGCAGCACCCATGCCCGGTTCAAGGCTACTTTGGTATTGATCATGGCGGTCGATAGGGCCAGGATGGTCAGCACATAGCTGATTATCAACCAGGTGAGCGTTCTAATACTGAGTTTCATTTCAAAAAGTTTCAAAGTTACACAGTGACAAAGATTCTATTTCCATGTAACTCTGTTACTTTGTCACTTGATCTTGTAATTCAAAATTGCCCGCAGGCACCTGCCACTCGTATTACCATCCCAAAGTTCAGGCCGCATTGGATTTCGTTCACTTGCCAGAGTTTTTTTATATTCAGTTCGGATCTTTTCCACATCGTTACCCACCAGCACGCTGGCGCCGCCATGCTCGCGTAAAGTCACCGGCCGCTCCGTGTTCCAACGCAAGGTCAGGCAGGGGGTGCCCAACACCGTGCACTCCTCCTGCAGGCCCCCGCTGTCAGTAAAAACCATTCTCGCGTCCATATTGAGACGCAACATTTCATGATAGCCAATAGGTTTCAGTAGAATCATGTTTTTCGATTTAATTACTTCGTCCCAAAGACCGAATTCCTGCAACCTCTTTTCGGCCCGGGGATGGATCGGCCAGATCAAAGGCATGTCTTGGGTCACTACTTGGCAAAGAAAAGTGATGAGCGGCCGCAGGACATGCGGATGATCCACATTCGATGGCCGATGCATGGTTATAACCGCGTAATTTCCTTTTTTCAAAGCGGAAATTTCCGTTTTTAAGGATTTGTTTGCATTTTTAGATTTTACTTCTAATAATCGGTTTTCAGTGCAAATATCCTCAACATTCAATTTGGCTGCTTTGGCTCGATTGGCTTCCAGGGTATCGATCATGATATTCCCGACAAAAACGATCTTGTTTTCGGCTACGCCTTCTTTCTTGAGATTTTCAATGGACAACCTGTCGGGTGTAAGCAACAGGTCGGCCAGGCGATCGGTGACCAGGCGGTTGATCTCCTCGGGCATGGTCAAATCTCCTGAACGCAACCCGGCCTCGATGTGGCATACCCGCACTCCTTCCTTCTTGGCCGTCACCGAGCAGGCCAGGGTGGCATTGACATCGCCGACCACCACTACCCAATCGGGCTTTTCTTGCCGCAATACCTTTTCAAAAGCTATCATTGTGTTGCCGACCTGCTCGGCGTGGCTGCCTGACCCGACTTCGAGGTTAATATCCGGATCCGGGATATTCAGGGCTTTAAAAAAAGCTTGCGACATGCTTACATCGTAATGCTGGCCGGTGTGGACCAATACATGATGGACCTGCCGTTTGGTAGGGAGATCAGGCGTTTGATTGTAGTTCTCAACAGCCCGGACAAATGGCGCAATTTTCATAAAATTCGGCCGAGCGCCGACGACGGAAATAATTTTCATTGTTCACTCATTAAAATAAAACCTAATTCCTTAATATCAAAAAGCAATTAATCCCTTCGAGAAAATCGAATTCCATATCGAGATAAATATTGAATAAAAAATTCACCTATCTCGCTTGAACCTTTTCTTTCCATGGCCAGCAAAGATAATATTAGGATCTCTTTTTTATTAGTAAAATTAAGGTCTCCATTGAATGCCCATTTTAAGATAATAACCGAGTCTTCAAAGTTATTTTTTATAGTAGAATCATAATCTGATTCTAAAACGATCATGTTATGTTTTTTTCGACCTTTTGCAAATGAATAATAGACATTATCTTTTTCATTGCGCTTGGTAATGGCATACCCAAAATGCTTCATATATTCAATAAAATCAATTTCGATATCATTAAATAACAAATTTTTTTCCTTATCCTCAAGCTTATGCAAGTACGCATTTTTTACAATTTTTAAAGGAAATCTCCCTGCAAAAGAATTGTCTGGAATATTCTTATTAATCATACTATTGGGCATAATGACAACATCATTTCCAATTTTCACATTTGGGTTAATGAATGTATTGAAAGGAATCCAGACGTTTTTTCCGATTTCTATCGGACCAAAAATTGCGGGATACCCGTTTAGCACGGATAGCCATGAACTATGAGTAAATAATTTGGAAAAACCTCCGATGGCAGTATCATCCCCTATTGTAATCGGCTTGGTCGGATTTAGAAATACTCCCTGCATAATTAAACATCTTTTCCCAATGATCAAATCCGAGTCGGGGTTGTGAATCCCGCCAACAAGGACATTCTCTCTAATTCGCGAATCTTCTCCCACAATTATTTTTTCCGCTTTTAAAAAACAAAACGAGCCCACCAAGGTGAACCGATCTACTTTTATTGTTTTAGCCTTAATGATTGAAAAAGCTCCGATGTGAACATTTCCGCCAATGGAAACATTTTTTCCCTGGATTACGCTAGCAAATCCGATTTTCACTTTTTTCCCAATCTTATACCCTTTCAACTTATACAATAAAACCTTTATTGGACCTGGTAGAATCCCGATCGTTAAAACTGATTTAAATGGGATCCGTTCATTTTGTAATTTCATTTTTTGTTTTTATTGACCTCTTGATAATATTTTTTACAAACTGAAAATATTTTTCCTGGGTCCAAATAAAAACATTCTCAGTCCATCTTTGAGGATGGAAGTTGATAAATATCGGTCTTTTTATTTTTCCTTTTTTTAGTATATCGATAAGCTCAAATGTACTCAAATTCAAATAACTTGAATCAGTGAAATCATTAATACTTGAATCAAATTTGTTCCACTTTCGACCCGTGTCGGTAAAGTATTCTAGTTTTTTAAAATCAATATCCTTATAAGGTTCACCAATAATGCCAAGATCCCGATAATTATATTTCTTCCACAAATCAATGTTTTTAAATTTTGACAAAGGGCTTCCGTGCATGCAAATAGAAGTAACATCAACTTCGTTCCTCATCCTACTCAAATTCAATTGAAAAGTTTCCCACGCTTTCATGAAATCTCCATTTGAATCACTAAGATCCTCATAATGGTAACCGATCTCATGACCCAGACTCGCTATTTCCTTTAACAAATCTGGTATAAAAATATTATTTTTAATACGAAAATAATAAGTCCCTTTTATATTAAGTCCGTTCTCGAGCTTCGCCATTCTAAGTGCAAAATCAGGCCTTTTATCCACATCATGTCTTAAAATTGCTATTCTTTTTGCATAATCAGGAATCGATAAAAAATCTTTTACTGGAATGAACTGATAATTATCACATTGGATTTGACGCAACAATTGAAGAAAAACATTTATTGTAAAATCAAATTTCATTTAAAAGTATATTGAATGTTTGGATCTTTCCTGAACATATTAAAACTATCCGGATAGTTTTCAATGAACCAAACCAGAAAAGAAGTGACATCTATCTTTTCACTTAACATCCGATCTCTTTTCTCTTGCCAACTTTTTTTTATATTCTTTTTTCGGATTAGCTCAAAAACTTTTTGTATAAGCTTTTCTGGTTGATTGGTTTGTATCCCATATGTCAGATCATATTTATGCTCAAGTTCATTTAAATAACTAAGCTTGCCGACAAAGTCATTGAACCTCAAGGCGGGAGTCCCTAATACAGCCGCTTCGGCTGTCATGGTTTGGCTGTCACCTATAAATAAATCCGCATAATATAGAGCATCATGCATATTTGCAGGGTGAATATTGATGATATATTTGGAAAGAGGCCCATTGATCATTTTTTCAGAAGTAATGTAAATATTGCCATATTGCCCAAGAATATTTGATAGTTTTTGAGCCAACTCACTCGAAATCCCCTTCTTCCCAACATCATGGTATGCTTCCAATCTAGAAAATCTTAAAATAAAATACGGTTTACTATTTTTTATCAAATCACTCACATTTTCAATGTTTGGAGTAAAATATTTTGGTGACAAATAACATAATTCGTGAAGACCATTGTAACCAATTTGCTTTTTCTGCCATTTTCCGACTCGGCAATTCCATGGAGTGATAAGCGCAGAAGCAAATGGAGGGCCTATTTTTGCATATTGGGCGACTTGATCCAAATCATCCTCAAAAACCAAAAGAGAGGGTATTTTGAATAATTTTCCAATATGAGTAATTTCCGGTCCGCTTGCCACCATTATGTCCGGACGAAATTTACGTACAATTTGAAATAATTTATAATCCTTTTGGATTAATGAATAAACAATAGATATTTTGGAATCTCCCCTTCCATTCATTAATATGTTTTCATAAGGAAAACCGGCTTTTAAAACCAATTCTTCTAATACATCTTTTTTTTGAATTGCAATTAATATTTTATGATTCTTTTCCTTTAAACTGATAATAATGTTTTTAAACAAATGAAAATGAGCAGGATGTGCAAAATAAAAAAGAAATTTCATTTTACCAACCTTTTATACTTGATTAAAATATGGAAAAACCAATGGGCAAGCCTCCAAGTTCAAGAAACCCTTACTAATCTCATTAATCTCATTTCGTTGAGCTTTTTTATTTCCATTAGCAATTATTTTGATGCCGGGCAGTTTAATATTATACCTGCCCAGGAATAGCCCACGCCAAATCCTGCCAGTAATATATTTCCTTTTAGCTTGTTCTCAATTAGCGCTTCCTTTAGCGCAATAGGGATCGTTGAACTGACAGTATTGCCCACATTTTCAATAAAATAATAAAATTTATCTTCTTCTATCCCTATTTTTTTCCTAAGAAAATTCATAAGATATTTATTGGCCTGGTGGAAGACAAACAGAGATATATCATCCTTTGATAAATTATTCTTAGCCAGCGTGTCTTTAACCAACAAAGGCACATTCTCCAAAGTAAAATTGAATATTTCAGAACCATTCATGTACAAATGATCAGAGGAAAGCGGATTGCCCCCCTCATCAAAACACAGGTCATTCTTGGCTTTCGGAAAACGGAACGCGCCTGTTTTGGTAATGAGATTTTCCGCTCCCCGGCCATCGGTCCCAAGGCTGAAATTCAAAATTTCAGCGAATCCTTTTTCCGATACCAAAGTCGCCGCTGCCCCGTCACCAAAAATGGTGCGGTTGCTTTTATCTTTTGGATGCAAGTGCTTTGAATAGGTCTCAGCGGTAAGCAACAATACATTCCGAACTATTCCGCCCAGGATCAATCCTTTGGCCAGCGCTAACCCATAGACATAACCTGAACACCCCAGGTTAAAATCAAGCGCTCCGGCGCTGGTAGGAATTCCCAACCTGTCTTGTAAAATACAAGCCGTTGTCGGCAAAAAATAATCGGGGCTCTGCGTGCAAAGCAAAAGGAAATCTATATCTTGCGAAGAAATGTCGTTTTCTGCAAAAAGTTTCCTGGCGGCTTGTTCGGCCATGTCTCCAGCTGTTTGATCCACAGCCGCAATGTGCCTTTTGTTTACGCCGATTTTCGAAGCGACCTTTTCAACCGACCATTCAGGAAATTCAGCCAACAAATTCTCATTTGTCAGCATTAGTTCCGGCAAATAATAAGAAATGCATTTAATAAAGGCTTTGATTGTTGTCATATTAGAGTGTATCCCCCGTCGATCACTATATTGGAACCGGTCATCCAAACGCTTGCATCTGAAAGCAGATAAATTACTGCATAGGCCACTTCTTCCGGTTTTCCAAAACGTTTCAAAGGGTATTTTTTTTCATCGTCTGCCAATTGTTCTTTGGTTATCACACCTTCTGAAAAAATGTTCGTGCTAATCATCCCCGGGTTCACACAGTTCACGCGTATGCCTTTATGAGCCAGATCCAATGCCATTCCTTTCACCAATCCGTTTATAGCTCCTTTGCTTGCTGAATAAATTGATCCACCAATTGATGAACAAAATACACCTGAAATAGACGAAATAAATACAATAGATGATCCATTCCGAAGTTTTTTATTCTTTATTATGAGTTGATTCAATACCGCAGGAGCAACAAAATTCACATTTAAAACTTCTTTAATGACCGTTTTATTTGCAAATTGAAATGGTAGTGGCTTTGTAATACCAGCGCAATTTACTATTCCATCAATAATAGGCAATTGATCTACAATCGAATTAATGTCTTCTTCCTGTTGAAAATCCGCCAGTATTTGCTGATGTCCATTTCCAACCAGTAGAAAATTTGTGGCTTCCAACCTTCCTTTGTTTCTCCCGCATATAATGATTTTGGCACCTAATTTTGAACATTCGATGGCAATTGCCTTTCCAATTCCGGAGGAAGCCCCGGTTACTAAAAGCACTTTGCCTTCAAGAGAAAATGGGTTGTACATTATGTCCGTGATTTAACAATATCAAAAATATCATTGATCGTAGAAGATTTCCGAATTTCCTCGCCAAGTAATTTAACTTTATAAACCTCATCCACCATTGCGATTATGGCCATTGCTGTTAAGGATGACCATTCATCCTTTTCCTTGAATCTGGTGTTTGCATTAAACTCGCATGTGTCGGTTTCCTCATATTGCGCAGCTACATTTTTAATAAAATCAGCAATTTCCATAACGATCCTCCTCTTTATCAATAACTACGATTAATATACTAATAAACATCAATTAAATCAATATTTTGGCCCAACTTCTTTTAATGCGTTATCAAAAAATCTTTTCAAATAATCAGCCCGATTATCAATTGCCATAAGACGGAAAATCATAAGGGGCAAGTCTCCAGGTTCTAGAAATCATCATCGGCTTTCATCACACCAATACTATTATCTTAATTCTTTTTTCATTCAATGCTCGGGATTTTTAAAACGCGGCCAACATGGGCGATCTCGGCCGAAGTGCCGATCATGACGTCAGGACGATCGTGACGGACAATATTAAAAAGCTTGGCATCACGACGAATCAATCCAAGGGCGATCGACAAGCGATTATCCTTCCGACCTTGCGGCATGATATTGATATAGGGGAAATTGTAGACTTTGAGAAGATTCTCCAAAACGTCCTTCTTTTTTATGACGGTTTTGGTATCATGACCATCTTTTTGCAATTGGAGCAAAACATTCCTAAAAAGATGAAAATGTGCGGGATGGCCCAGATAGAATAAATACTTCATGTTTTTTATGCGTTTCAGACTTAGAAATGTCTAAAACCTATGCAAAAAAGTTAAATCAAAGCAGCCCTTTACAAGATATATAATTGTTATTTTATTCATTTCTTTTTTTCTGCCAAAACTGTTGCCCAATATAAAATTTGTTCGCCATTAGCAGCAATGTTGACTAGTGTTTTGGATGTTTTAAATAGATCAAAATCATTTTCATATAAACTTTGCGTTAAATTTGTTTGATTTATGGGTTTCATTTATGGTTTTTTTATATACATCAATTATTTTATTTGCAATCGTAACAGAATCCAAACCAAGAGCTTCAATTCTTTGTCTTCCGTTTGTTTTACCTTTTGATTGCGCAAATTGCAGCGCCAGTCGAACTTTCTCAGTCACATCTTTTTCATCAAATAAGGCGAGATAGCATCCTTCTATATCGCCGAACAGCCAGGCGATATCCCCGACATTCGTTGCAACTATGGGACGATTGCATGCCATTGCTTCTTTTATGACGTTTGGGCTTCCTTCCCATAAACTGGTGAGTATCACCACATCAGCCGCATTCATCCAGATGGGAACTTGGTCAAGCGGTACGCTTGATAGCGAGTGCATCTCGGCATTTTTGTCATTCAACAGTATGAACGCCTCATGTGCAAGGGCATGATTTTTTTCCTGACGGGACGGGGTTGCCGCAAAAAGAATGTGCTGTTTATTGATATCCCAGCCAATTTTATTTTGAGAATCCATTTTATCCAATGGAGTAAATATATCCATGTCAACTCCATTCGGAATAACCGTTAAAGAGGCAATTTTCATGTTTTTTTGCATATCTTCCGACTTGACTATGATATGACGCCAATAGATCATACTTAACACATACGTAACGATCCTCGCAAGACGGGATGATTTCACGTCACTGCCCATCAATGATACCACTAGGGGTTTTGCCCCGGCCAATATAGCCAGGTATGCCGACAGGGAATAGTGCGCATGAACGAGATCCGGCCTAATTTCCCTTATTGAAGCTTTTAATTTGCTCAAGTTTCCCAGATAGCCTCGAAAGCCTTTGCCCTTAATGGTAAAAAAATGGATCTCAAGCCCCTGCTTTATTAAAGAATCACCCTGATGTTTCACAACAGGGCTGATATTTTCCTTCGCGTTGCCGCTGGAAATAAAGAGAATCTTCATAATGATAACAATTCAGGATGTTTTTCCAAATATTTCACAACTCCCCAAACATATTCTTCTTCTAGATTCAGCTTTTTTTTTTGTATTTCCCAACGACCATTCTCAAAAACAAATAAATCATCGCTGAAGTCTATTGTTGAGGTTCCGAAATAAATTGCCTGAAACTCATGAATGATATTCGATTTCCCATCAAAAGCAAAATCCAATGAAAGATGAGGGACATCCAATTTCTCAAAAATAACCTTTATTGAATCCAACATCAATTCTGTTATTCCAGATTTTGAACCAGCCCGGTAATTATAATGACTGCCACTAGCTCTAAAATCATTTTGCTTGATGCCTCTGTTTAGGACATAATAACGATTCCCATAAACAAGCACCTTCCAATCATTTTTCAGTTCCGGAATGAATTTTTGTATTATAAATTTGTTTTGATATTTTGACACCATTTGATATCCATTATGCTTTTTGCTTCTAAGTATATCCTTTAATTCTGAAATGTAATGAGGAGAGCGGCTTAATTTTCTTGCGCTCTTTTCAAGTTCATTATTGTTGTTCGCAAGGAAAACCCCTCGGCTCATGGCACCCGCTGATGCTTTAATCACGCAAGGATATTTGATTTTTTCTCGTTTAATATCAATTATCAATTCCTCTAAAGTGCCATATAACAAACTTTTGTTGCCGCTTACTTTCTCCCCCAGTAAACGCTCTCGTAGGATTTCCATATAAACTTTATTGCTATGGGCGCGTAATAAATCGTATCTGGGAATTATAAACGCCCCGGCTCTTTCCAAGCCAAATACTACATCTTCAATAAAACTTTTATAATTCAGCCCTATTTCTTCGGATGAAGTGTAAATGACTATTTTATTTTTCCAGTCATCATTAAAATCTACCTCCTTCATTCGAATAAATTCAACTTCATAGCCGCGCTTATTAAAATTCGTTTTTATTAGCTCTTTATCAAATCCGGAGCGATAAGGTTGGGCTTTATATTTGCTGCCAAAATTGTTTTTGTAGTCAGTAAGAGCAATTATTTTATTCATTATTTTCATTTCCTTTATTCATCATCTTAGAAGCCATGTTGATCTTTGTAATTTGCTAAAATGAATATTTTATTAGAATTGATTTTTAAAGTATTTATTTAAACTCATTATATTCTTTCAATATGACTTAACCAACCTTGTGCAGGTGTAAAAGGATAACTATAATTTATTAATTCCTTTAATAATACTTTTTTTGAGTTGATTTTTACTTCGATATCCTTAGGATTAAAACTTGTTAAGCTTGGTGAAGAATTAAATGCACCTTTTATTAGTGGGATTTTAAATGGCTCAAAGCCCATTAAAAGTCCATGTACATATTCAATAATAGTTGATGAAGAACCAAAGGTCACCATTCCAAGATAAACCGGCTCCGATTTAAGTGGCCCATCATGGTCACCTGCAATTATTGCATCAGTTATTGAGAATATCTTCCTTTGCATATTATTGCTTATAGTGCCATTAGATGTACCGTAAAGTAATATTTTATTCAAATCTACTGTCATTCTCCAAACTGTATCATTCCCGTACCAACTTCCCGAAATGCTACCGTTAATTCCAAGTATTTTCCGTAATAAAGTATTAACTCTATTTATATTCTTATAAATCACATATTTATTATTGCCAATATTTTGATTTGAAAGATCATTTAATATCTCACCGGCTTTTTTCAATTTAGACTTTCCGTAATAACAGTCGCCTCCTTCAAAAGAGCCACCAAATCTATGATGCGGTAAATAATCCTTATCACCATTTAATCCAACCAAGTTTTTAAGAGCACCTGTTAATCCAGCCTTTTGGTGCGTTTTTAGTTTAGGTAAATTTATTATAACGTCAACAATAAATGGATCTTTTGTCATTAAATATCTGTGAACTTTTTTTTGATGATTTTCATTAAGTGATCGATGATCATAGTCAGAAACTCTAAAATTGGGGTTAATACTAGTAATTTCCTCTAATGAACTATTTTCAGCCAAATCAAAGAGGATATAGTCGCATTTCTCAATCAACTCAGTTTTTACTGATGCTTTACTAGTTATCGGATCACGGAAGAAATGTGATCTTCGATAATCTTTAATTTCTATTGGAATATTATATTTATTTCTCATTCGCTCAAGCCATTGCCAATCAGACAATTTATTAAAATTGCAGCTTTGTATTGGAGAATCCCCAATAATCACTTTGGCGGGATTGCATTTCAGAACTTCTTCTAAAATACACTCAATAAATACTTCATGTGTAATTAAACATTCAAGCCCATTTTTAGAAGAATTATAGTGATTCACCCAATTGGGTTTAAGGAGTACAGTATAACCAGGCTTAACAATTTCAAGGCAGGGAATGTTTTTATCAAGGATTCCTAATCCTCCGGAAAATAGAGCTTGTTTTATTAGGTTTTGTACATATTCTTTTTTGTATCCATATTTTTTTATATAAGTCCTGTTTTCGATATACCCTATTCCGACAAGATTTTCTTTATGCATAATTACTTTCAAATAATATTTCTTTGATTCCCTAAATATCTAATTAAAATATAGAGCTTCATGCTTACCAGCACACACCCTTATTGAATATTTTTCATTAAACAATCTAATATTTACTTCCCGTATCCGCATTATTTTTATGCTGTCAAGTCTGCAGAATTTATCAATAATATCAACGATGTCATCTTTTTCAGTTGATGTAGACAAGAAACCGTTTACACCATCCGTGATAATATCCGGAATGCCTCCAACTGAGGTTGACAATATGGGAAGGCCTACACTTAATGCTTCAAGAATGACAATTGGCATGCCTTCAAATCGAGATGTAAGAATCAGAGCATCGCAATATTTCATATAATCAGCGACATTCTCTTTTATTCCGAGGAAAACTATTTGATTTTTTGATAGTTGGCTAACCTTCTGAACTTGCTCAGTTATTTCCGGCGATCCATTGCCAATAATAATCAATTTAGTTTTCCCCAACCTTGCATCTTCAAATACCTCCAATAATAGCGGGGTATTTTTTTGAAAACCCAATCGCCCGATACAAAGAAATACATTGGAAGTACTATTATCTCTAAAAATCTCAATGTCTTTTTTGACATTTTCTGCAAAAAATGATTTTTCCATTTCTACAATTCCATTTTCAATCATACTGAATTGTAATTTTGGAAAAGCCTCTGAAAATTTATCAAAAATTGACTTAGAAAGGCATATATTCATTACTCTTCGATAAAAGGGAAGCAAATTTAACCTTGAGAATAATTTCTGATGAGGTTCAAAGGTATTATGTATTGTGTGATAAAAATGTATATCTCTAAAGAATGGAATCAATAAAATGATGTATTTTAGAGGCATTGTTAAGTGGACATGCACAATATCAGGCTTTTCTTTTTTCAATATTTCAAACAAATTATAAAGAACTTTTAAGTCAAGCCCCTTACTTTTATTTAATTGAATAAGCTTAACTTTTTTATTGATCTTTTTAGCAAAGAACATGCTTTCTTCAATTTTTTTTATGGATAATACTGTAACATCATGGTTGCTGGCCAATTCATTCGACAATTCAACAACCAGCTTTTCAGCTCCGCCATTACCCAATGAAGAAATAACCTGAAATATTTTCATACAATTTGCGCCGGATAAATCTATGTTGAAATCAATAATGCTGCTACTTCAAATTGATCAATCCTTCCTTTTATGATAAATAAGATTCAATATGTCTGCGAAATACCATATTGAGACTGTTTTAATCTTTCTCCATATATCCAGCTATCCTTCACTACATGCCCAGTATTTTTTGAAACTACCTTATAATTATTATTTATAAGATACTCTGTTATTGTATCCTTTATTTTTGATTCAAATTTCGAAATTAAGAAATCATGACATGAAATAGCAATGTAATCAATAATCTTTATAGACTCGTTCATTCCCTTAATCGCATCCATTTCGGCTCCTTCAATGTTCATTTTTAGAAAATTAATCTTTAAAATATTGTTCATTTCTACGTATTCATCAAGCGTCATGGCTTTTATGGCGATGCCATTTAGATGATCGGGCCAAATTTTATTTTCTGCATGATTATCTCTATTTTCGATATAGAGCATGCTATTCTGATCACTAATGGCAACATTTGAAATGACTAAATTATCGAAGCCATTTACATCCTTTAATAAGCATAGTGAATGATAGGTATCTGGATGTGCCTCAATTGCATAAACTTTTCCAGAACCAACTTTCATTGAAAAAATTATTGTTTCTGTCCCTACTCCAGCGCCAATATCGACAATTACATCTCCGTCACTAGGTTTATATTGAACAAAATTTATTTGATTGACATATTGTTCAAAATAGGCAATACATGCATTCCAGTTAGGTCTTTTATCAATATAAAAGCACAATTCGCGATGAAATTGCATCCATCTATTATTACTTCGATCATACTTAAATCTATTTATAATTCCTGTTTTATAAAAAGAAATAAGCTTAAAGAATATGCAAATTACCCATCTAAATCCCTTTTTATCAAATATTTTAATAAATTTTTTTGATAATTTCATAAAATTCCTTTTTAGTTTAAAATTACCAACAAAATAATATTACTGTGGATGGCACATCATCGTTATGGTTTTTGGCCAATTCATGCTCCAATTTACCAATCGGCCTATCATTCTACCGTATTCCGACGAAGGAATCTCCTGAAATATTTTATCTCGACTTGAACAAATCAATTATAGGGTGTAACCAAGTGTATTGTGTAGCATAATATAGAATCTTTTCCCTTTGAGATATCGTTATACCTGATTGCTTCAAACAGCTATATGCTTCTCTTGAAAGGGCTTTGTTGCCGATATTATAAGCATCAACCAGATTTGATCTGCAATAGTTCTCTTTCAGCATGGTCTTGATTTCATCATTAGCACCATACCTTTCAGCAAAATAAGCCCTTATCTCATGGATTTTCTGATGAAAACCATGTAACTTATCCGGATTTTTCGTTCTGCTCATTGATTCAGGAAGTAATCGGTACGTCGCAAAAACCTCATCCATATAATGAATTTTGGAATGGCGGGCTAATGCCAGCCATATTGAAATATCCAGTAATCGCCAATCCTTTGACATTATCTCAGTATCTTGCAAATAGTGCTTTTCAAATAAATCGCGTCTGAAACAGACGGTCATTGTTTTGACAGAATGAGAAGGCATCATCAGAAAGTCGAAAATATCACCGCTTGGAATCCGAATATTATTTGTTTTGTTGAAGGCTTCTACTATTTTACCTGTTTTTTGGTCAAGATGATTTACGTCTCCATGCACAAGGCCGTAATCAGGATTGGCTTCTAAAAATTCCACTTGCTTTTGAAGCTTGTACGGGTCAGTCCAGAAATCGTCGCCTTCGCAAAAGGAAATGTATTTGCCAAAACAATTAGGAAAAACGAACTTACTGGCCAGGTTAACACCTTTGGAATATTGGTTTCCCTTTTGCAATATCGGGAATATTCGATCGTGATGTTTTTCCGCATATTCCCTTATAATAATGGCCGTAGAATCTGACGAGGCATCATCATGGACAATAATATTGAAGGGGAATGTTGTTTTTTGCATTAAAATGCTCTCAATTGCCTGGCCTATAAAAGCCGCATGATTAAATGTCAGGCAACAAACATTCACCAATGGATTCTTTTCAGTAATACTTTTCACGGGAATTGAATTTTATTCTCTTTGATTATACCAAGAAATGATGCATTTCGAGAAATGCGGTTCGTATTAAACCGCTTGCTATCGCAGCCGATCGGCATCGATAACACATTTATATATATAAATATAATCAAGCTGCGGAAATGACTTGTTCACATTTTTAAATTCCATTATTTTTGCAAAACAACCACACTTCATTATGACCTGGTCACAAGTTGGATTTTTATATATTATGTGAACGACTTTTTTAGATTCTTTCACTGACAGAATGATATTGTCTAATACCTTTTGAAAAACCTCCTCAGGAAATGGATTGTAAAAGTAAATGTAATTATAGGGATCATAATTCCTGAAATCGATCGCATTCATGCAAAATAAATCAACATTAGTAATGTTAAGTTTTTTTAAATTATTCCTGCAAATCAGATGTAGTTTTTCTGAATATTCGACTCCGGCAATACTGCGAAATGGATATCTTGAGAATTCAATAAGGGCACTCCCCTTCCCGCTTCCCAAATCAATAATGCCGTCATCCTTGCCAATCCGCAATGTGTTTAATGCCCTCCGTAAATATTTCTTTTTCGAATACTCATACCGGTAGCCCATGGAGTTATTCAGACCCAGTTCATCGATATCAACATATTTTACCGTGTCAATCCCTTTCGCTTGTTCAAGTAACCGCAGTATTTTATATAGTCCGATTCGCTTAATTCTTTCTATTTTTTGATTATTCATGAATTTCAATCCGCGATATTTTTATTGATATCAAATTTTCTGTCGGCCTGATAAATGATGAATCCAGCCCGGTCACCGCTTTCTTTTATGGGCAGCAATTTGTTTGAATGAATTTCCTTCTGCACAATTTCAGGATAATCATTCGAGTGTAAAATGTATTGGCCGACATATTCCGTCTCCTGGGCAAGGAAATAGATCCCTGCAAAATGATCGTTTTTTATATTCGGGGGCGTGAAATCATCCGTGGCCACTTCAATGCATCCCTTGACATAGTCATAGGAAGTTGACAATTTGACCAGATCGGAACCGATCATATCCCCTCCCATTCGAGCCCCCATCTCAATAATATACAAATCTCCATTACTGTCCATTTTAATCTCAGTATGGCTTGCGCTAGAATAAATATGTAATGCAGTTAATGTTTTTTCGGTAATATCAATGATTTTCTTTTTTTGAGCCTCAGAAATTTGAGCCGGTTGATGATGCTCCAATTCAACAAAATAGGGCTCACCGGTCGTGACCTTGTCCGTAATGGCAATAAAACAGTGCTTCCCTTTATTAGAAAGATACTCCACGCTAAATTCGCGACCATCAATATACTGCTCAACAAGAACAGCCCCCAATTTCGAATAGGTTATCGCCCTTCTAAATGCTTCAATTAATTCTGTTTCATTGTTTACTTTTGTTACGCCCCGGCTGCCGCCGGAATCAATCGGCTTTACAATCAATGGGTATTGATGATGAATTCCATGCAGCTCTATTTCCGATCGAATCAACTGGTATTCAGGAACGAGAATTTTGTTTTTACTTAATTGCCGCCTCATGGCAAATTTATCGGAAGTAAATTCCAAGCATGATCTTGGATTTCCCGGCAAAGTTAATTTTTCCGCAATATAGTTAACGGTGGGCAGTGCCGATTCAAGTGTAAAAGAGAGCACTCCATCAATTTTTAACTTTTTACAGACATCCAATATTTTTTCTTTTTCTGTAAAAGAAATCGGATAAAAATAATCCGCAATTTCTTTGCATACAGCGCCATTCTCCCAAGCAAAACTGTGGACCTCATATCCCAATTCCTTCGCTTGTTTATAATGATGCAGCAAAGGGCTATTCGCACCGATGACGGCTATCTTCTTTCTGTCCATTCCGAGATTCAGCTTATTTGATTGACCTTTGAAATATTTCATGATAATGGTCAATACGAGTTCCAAATTCTCCGGTGTTACCCTTTGATCTACAGGCAAAGGGATTAAATTCCTTGTCATGTGGCTTTCGATGGCTTCGTTTTGCGTCCATTTCAAAACATTCGGCCAATATGTTGGAACCCATATTTTACGTTCCATAAGTTTTTGCTTCAATTCTGGCTTAGTAGTTAGAAACGGATAAACCATTGGAACGGATCCCTTGCAAACATGTATATCAAGTTCATTATATTTTGATAGTTTTTCGTGTAAAATCAAGAAATTATCTATTCTTTTTTTCCGCACAGATTTATAATCAATATTGCCAAGCAACGCGTTAGTGAGTTTTGACATTTGCTTTATCGATTGCCCGATGAAACGGCTTTCATTCGCTTTAAAATCAGGATAGCCTGTTTCGGCTCCATACTCGATGCGTTTCAGCAAATGCGCAAACCTGTTTTCGGAGTGATCCAAACGCAAATCGAATGCAGGCGCTCCAGCAAGATAAAGGTAAGCACCGTCCGGCACGCCAAAAAACTTGCGGCAGGAATAAAACGTCGAAATATCTTTGATGGGTTTCGAAAAAAAAGCTTGTGAATTGTCTACAATTAGATTTCCGCATCTATGAGCGAGCTTCGATAAAAAGCGATCCTTTAAACCAAAATAATTTGTATATAAAAAAGCTTCATTAGGTTTTATCTGCGCATAATTGAAAATGGGTTCAAGATTTCTGTCAACAGAGTAAAACTCATACTTTACTTTGAGTTTTTTGAAAGGCTCAAGGATGGCGTCACAGGTGTAATAGGGCACAAAAACTCTTGAATATTTGCGCAAGAGAAGGATAAATTCCAACGCATTTCGCCCGGAATTCAATTGAATCGCATGATTATGGTATTCTCCCCCTTTGCGCAATTCCAGCTCAAAATAACCGCCAATGGAATTCATGTCAACTCGTATTGGTTCAGCATCTCTCTGATTTCCGTTTGGGAATTGTTCAATAGCACATCCATTATCGAGAGGCCGGGAATGAATCCATTTTCAGTCTGATTGTACGGTTTGGCATTGTCCTGCAGGAATTTCAAATCGATTCCGGCAGAAGAAAAAGCCTCTTTCGAGTATAGTCCTTTGCCGCCAATGGAGTTGATATACGTCGTGGCCCTTAATTTATTGCAAATATCGATGACTTTGTCCTGCCCTTTAAGTTCATTGTTTTTAGTGATCTCCGATGACAGTACTATTGGGGTGGTTATTCCAAGGTATTCGATAACAATTTGGTTTGAGCTGAAAATAAAGCGCGAGAGGTTTGTTTCGTCCTGGTTAAAAATTCTGGACAATAGAGGCTCAATATCCTTGAGGAAAGGCGCCCGGCTATAGGCCTGTAAAAATGTTTTCAATAGTTTAAGGCGATTCGTGCCTACCGTTACTTCATTGATTTTCTTAAAGGAGCCAGCCCCCTTTACTTCAAGTGTGAACAAAAATTCCTTTTTATTCAGCAAAATCCTGTTCCGGTTAATCCATCCTTGTTTGATATAGGAGACATCATCATAATAAACGAACCTATCGACGGAATGGATTAACTGGAAATACCCGATGTAAGGCAAAAAATACGGCTGCATGATGGCCAGTTTCATTTTGTATGGCTTTTGATCACCCGGATTATTTTTCTTTGTTCGCTATCTTTCAAATCCTGATAAATCGGCAGACATAAGACCTTGTTGGCAACTTCATGCGCGTTTTTCAGGTTTTCCGGGCTTGAAGAAGGCAGTGAACTGTAGGTAGAAAAACTGCTGATCAGCGGATAAAAATATTTTCGGCCCCAGATGCCATGCTCTTTAAGCGTATCATACAATTGATCACGATTCAGCCCATAGACTTCTTTATCAATCAGCACCGGGAAATAGCCGTAATTATACCTCACATTATCAAGATATTCTAAGCATCTTAAACCTTTGGTACCCCCTAGTTCTTTGCGGTACCTATCTACAATTCTTCTTCTTTTTTCAATGTTTTCGTCAATGTATTTCAGTTGCAATAATCCGAAAGCGGCCTGTATTTCATTCATTTTGGCATTGATGCCCGGGCCCACCACGGTCGTTTCATCGGCAAACCCGAAGTTTTTAAGGTAGTCGATTCTTTTTTTGGTTTTTTCGTCCGGGCAAACAATGGCCCCTCCCTCAAACGTATTGAAGACCTTCGTAGCATGGAAGCTCAATATGGACAAATCGCCGTGCTGCAGGATGGATCGATTGTCGAGTTTCACTCCGAAGCAATGCGCGGCGTCGTAAATGACTTTCAAGCCGTATTTATCAGCAATTTCCCGTATTTTTTCAACATTGCATGGATTTCCATAAACATGCACAGGTAATATTGCAGTGGTATTGGGCGTAATAGCCGCTTCGATTTTGTTCGCGTCAATATTGCACGTATCAGGATCAATGTCCACAAAAACCGGTTTGATGTTGTTCCACCACAGACAATGGGTAGTGGCCACAAAACTGAACGGAGTGGTTATGACCTCGCCTGTAACGCGAAGCTCCTGAAGTGCGATCATCAATGCCAGGGTTCCGTTTGCGAACAAAGAAATGTATTTCACCCCAAGATATTTGCACAGTGCCCATTCCAATTGCCGGTGAAACTCTCCATTATTGGTAAGCCATTTCGACTTCCATATTTTCTCCAAATAGGGAAGAAATTCTTCGAGCGGGGGGAGAAAAGGTTGGGTGACTGGCGTGTATTGTTTAATTAAGTCTTTAGAAGATAAATTTGTTTTCATTTTACTATACATTATTTGCTAATAAATAGGATTTTGCGATTACTTTAATTTCCCTATATTCATTAATATTTAATAATTCGCATAAGGCGATAACAATTGATGCCCCAAGTATTAATTGAATAATCAGTATATACATGCTTTTTAAAGGCAGAAAATAACCGGCAAATGAAACGATCAAAGCAGATATTAGAGCAATCAAAAAAGAAGGGAAGATATCCTTGATCTGGGTTATTACAGAATAGTTAATAAAACGCTTTGTCCAATAGCCGTTAAGAAAAATAGCAAATGCTGAAAAAATGGCCATACCAACGATCATGGCATTTATGCCATAGAAGATCCCAAATAAGATCACGGGAATAACCAGCACTTTTTTAATAATTTCAAGTCTCAGAAATAAATCCGACCTGCCTTTTATCTGTAACAAATTGAGGTTTAATGCATGAATCGGATATTGCACGCCCACAAAGCACAACAGTTGCAAATAGATAATTGAGTTTCGCCATTTTTCCCCAATGAGGGTTAGCACAAGGGGCTTGGCAACAGCCGCCAATCCAAACATCAGAACAAAACTAATTAGCATTGAAGATTTAATAAGCTTCCTGAAAGCAGCCTTTAATTGAGCATCATCATCTTGCAATTTTGAAAGAACCGGATAACTCACCCTGGTGATAATTCCATTTATATTGGAAGAAGGTAATTTTTGGAATTGATCGGCTCGTGTGTAATACCCCAATTCCTTAGCTGAAAAAATCTTGCCGATTATCAAATAATAAACATTTTGATAGGCAGTTTCCATTAAGCCGCTTACAAGCAATCGCGAACCGAATGAGAACAGGTTTTTAAAAGAATCAATGCTGAAAATAAGTTTGGGGATCCATTTGTTCCATATCCATAATAAAAATGAATTGATCACCCTCTGACTGATGGTTTTAGCGACAAGGCTCCATACGCCAAACCCTTTAAATGCCATTGTGATGCCGATTACGCCTGAAGATACCGTGGCGATCACAGAGATTTTTGTCTGCAGCTTGAAGTCAATTCTTCTTGTCAAGATGGTCCGTTGCACCATTGACAACGCATCAATGACAAGAACGACGCTCAAAACGCGAACCAGCATGGTGAGCTGGGGCTCATTATAGAAATTGCTTATCGCCGGAGCACTTAAAAACAGGATGGCAAAAAACAAACACCCCACGATGAAATTAAATATGAATACGGTCGATAAATCCGTATCCGAACAATCTTGTTTTCTGATCAATGCCTGGCTGAAGCCACTGTCGATAAATGATTGGGAAACGGCAATAAAAAAAGTGATCATCCCGATTAGCCCGAACTCTTTGGCTGTTAGTAACCTGGCCAGTACGATCCCGACAACAAAATAAATCCCCTGGTTGGCAAAGCTGTCAACAAAGCTCCATACAAGCCCTGAAATTGTTTTCTGCTTTAGTGATGCCAATTCAGTACTTCACTTCAACTATTAAAATGTGGTCGATTCAATTTAGCCTGAAATTCCAAACCAGGACAATTGCAAATATGGCAATAATGTATATTTTTTCGAATTTGTATTTCTTGTAATACAATTTATTGCTTTTCATGAATATTCCAAAAAAGGAAATAATATAAATAAAGGGGAAATGCGGCATATTCAACCGCAACTCAAAAGATTCCAGAATAAATGCCAGAGAAAACATCTCAAAAAGGGCAAAAGCGGCAATGGGATACATGATTGTTTTCCTGGTTTTAAAGATCAGCCAAAGTCCCATGAAAAAATAATAGGACAATATGACACGTAACAATAGTCCGGTTGAATATAGGAATACATTTTCCTTGCCTTTAAAGGTAAAAGTTGGAAGGGGACCGATGAGGCTTGACAAAAGACTTACACTATAGGCATTTTGAACCGATCCCGCTTGTTTGGCTGCCGGCGAAACCCCAGCCATTATCGCTTCCGTTGAAGACAGGTAGCGCTTTGCCGAGACATAAATATCGGGGAAAATAAAGGCCGAGGCAATAATTATGACGAGGGCGACGATCAGATAGTAAGGGCTTTTTGTGGTTTTTGGGAATATCAGGAAGGCCAATGCCGCGATCGCGAAGGCCAGCACCACCGGTCGCAATATGAAAATGAAAAATCCGAAAGGAAGAATCGCCGCAAGCAAGTTCAGCTTTCGTTTGAAGAAATAGGAATAGGCGTAGTAAAAGAAGCCGATCACGTTGAAGCAAAAAAAGCTTTCTTTCAGTCCGCTCGCGTGAAAATAGAACATGAAGGACGCGCAGCTGAAAGCCAGGGCGCTCATGAAGGCCGCCTTGCGCTCAATAATAAACGTCATGGTTTTGAACAGCATGACGGCCGATGCGGCCCCAAGGACGACATTGACGAAGTTCACGAAGAGGTTGGAAGGGATCACGCGATACAGCGTACTGACATACAAAAACATCCCCCATTCCTCGAAGTCGACATACTTTCCCAGCCAAGTCAAGCCGCCGGCAAACGACATGGAGGATATTTTCAGCGAAAGCGCGTGGTAAAAAGATGAATCGGCGGAATTGAATTCCAGATAGGTCCCGTGATGCGTGTAAAACAGCCAATTGCATATGAAAACAAAGATAAGTAAATATAAAAAAACGATCCTGGCAAGGTTTTTTGAGTTGCAGGCCGACGTCTTCAGGCCAAGCGTTAGTTTTAACAAAATATAATACGAAAAAAATGCAAAAACATTGAGTGAATAAGCATAATAACTCACATCGTTATTGAAATTGAAATTGGAATTTGCGCCGCTTCTGAATGCGGCAAGGACCAGCATAATGGCCGCACCGAATAGCAAATAGGCATTTAGCGAACGATTCAGTATTTTATTGAACATATTTCAAGGAGACCTTCATGCTCGGCAAATCGCATATTTATTTTTCATTGGATTTATACAATGTAATATTGATGCCTTCGTAAAAAGTCAGGCGGCATTTTGAAGGGAAAAATCGAATTTTCCCCATAATGGAGTAACCAGTTTTTTAGAGATGGAACGGGGTCAGGTCTAAATTTTAAATTTAATTGTCTTTTTTTCTTGATCATAAGTCGTTGGTCGATGTTCATGGGGGAAAGGGGTTAAGTTTTAAGTTTTAAGGGTTAAGGGTTATGAGTTAAGTTTTAAGGGAAATGGATTTGATGAGGCCGTGGAGCATGGATGATATTTCTTTTAGTTCGGCAACGAGTTCAGTGGCTTGGGTATCCAGGTAAATGCCTATTTGTTAGAGCCTTATAATAAATTTTCTGCGCTTTTAGCAAAGAAAATTTGTTATCTAAGGCTCTCATCCAGCTCTGCTGGGTTGGGCGATATAGACTTGCGTGCGTAATTCGCCGGCTGAACCCTTGGCAATGTGCAAAAAGCGAATATATTCGGCTTTGCTATTCCTTTCGGCCCCTTCAGCAATATTGGAAGCTATGGAGATCGCCGCTCGCGTCATCTGGTCTTTCAATCCGTAATCCCGGCAATCTTTCAAAATTTCATATGCGTGCACCGCCAGCTTGCAAGCCCGCTTCCAAACATCCAACTCCTCAAACGAACGATACGGCATCTTCACACCTTCTTTCTTAAACCTTAATCTCTTAACCCTTAACCCTTAATAACGATGAACGAAGGCACGTTGATCGGAAATCAAAGCCAGCAGTTTGGATTCAACCATAGAGAACTTCCAAGAGCGCGTTCAATTTCGCGTACTGGCGGCGGCCAGCCAGCCGTTTTTTCCAGGTGCCGGCCAGCCGTTCACGGCCAAGCAGTTTTTCCATTTGGACGATAGCACTGATATCGCCGTAAACCAGGATCTTTTCCACCACGATCTCCTCGGGCAAATCGGCGTCAGGGCGATAGCTCCAGAAGTAATCGTGGGGAAATGGCAATTGGTCAATGCGCATTGGTCTCTGCGAAATCAGTGTTAGTGTTAGTGATAGTGTTAGTGATGAATAAATCAGGAAATGCCATTTTCATATCTCTTGTTTGTATTTAATCCTTAAACTCATAACGTCTTCACTCCTGAACTCATTAACCTATAAGCCCTTAAAAAGGATTTCCTTATGCATGGCGTTTGAAAAGCAATGAAAAAAAGTGATGAATTTCGGGATAATAATTCAACTTTTTTCTGCCGGCAGCCCTGAAAAACACACTGGCCGCGTTTTTTATGCCCATGACCTTGAAAAGTTCGCGAACGGCATCCATGTCCCCATAATTCAGTATGGTTTCCAACAGCAATTCTGGGCTGATGTTTTCCTTTTCATGCTCCGGGGTGTACCAGAAATACTGACTGTGTTCACGGATGAATTTTTTTATTTCAGGAGTGTACATGATTTGATTTATGGTTTATTATAGCTCATTTTAGCAATTTTTTCAAGAAATTAGTTAAAGGATTGATGAGTTAAAGAGTTGAAGAGCCGAAGAGTAGCACAACTCATTGACAATACCAGGAGATCATTTCTTGCAAACCTTTTTCAAAATCGACCATGGCCTTGAAATTGAACTCTCTCTCGGCCCTGCTGGTATCCAGCATCCGCCGCGGCTGGCCGTCCGGTTTGGTCGCGTCCCACTCAATGCGGCCGTTGTAGCCGGTTATTCGCACTATCACATCGACCAGATCTCTGATCTTGATTTCAAAACCGGCACCTAGATTCACAGGATCGGGTTTATCATAGCGCTCGGTAGCCAAAATGATGCCTTCAGCCGCATCCTCGACATAGAGAAATTCGCGGGAAGCGTTGCCCGTGCCCCAGACAGTAATTGGGAGATCTTGTTGATGGGTTAAAGAGTTTAAGGGTTGAAGAGTTGAAGAGCAGTACAAACCATTTGCCGACATAAATGACATTCTTTGGCGGACTGCTTCCTTGCCGCCCATAGCATCAACGACCTTTTTAATCAAAGCCGGGATCACATGGGAAGAAGCCGGATCAAAATTGTCGCCCGGTCCGTAGAGGTTGACCGGAAAGAGGACGATGGAATTAAAGCCGTATTGCTGGCGGTAGGCTTGGGATTGGACCAGCAGCATTTTTTTCGCCAAGCCATAGGGCGCGTTGGTCTCCTCGGGATAACCGTTCCACAGGTCTTCTTCCTTGAAGGGCACCGGGGTGAACTTGGGATAAGAACAGATGGTGGCCAGGGCCACGAATTTTTCGATTTTACACAAGAAACCTTCATGAAGCAGCTGCACGCCCATCATCAGGTTGTCATAAAAGAAGCGGCCAGGATTTTCGCGGTTAGCGCCGATGCCGCCGACCACGGCCGCCAGGTGGATGACGATTTCTGGTTTCTGTTCTTCATACATTTTACGGATACTTTGCATATCCCGCAAGTCGAATTCAGGTTGGTCGGCAATAAGAACTTCAGAACATCCACGTTCTTCTCTTAGCTTCCGTACCAAGTGTGTACCAAGAAATCCTTTGCCGCCGGTGACAGTGATACGTTTGGTTTTTAAGTCAAGCATTTAGTTCTCACTGGAATTTGTTAATGAGTTGATGAGTAGATGGGTAAATGGGTTAGGAAAGTGAGATACACTTGTTTGATCCTCATTATTCATTAACAACTCCCACCCTTTTCACTCATCATTAGCTTTTAAACTCTTTATAACCTTTGCGACCTTTACATAATTCTTGAGGCAAGGGCTCTTCCTCGTTCAGGTCAAGGCATTTTAGAATCCCAGGAGATACTTCCTTATAACGAAATCCACTCTCAGGACAAACCATTATTCCATCGGGACCAGGTTTTAGGACATGCCCGTGACGCGACATCCACCCTTTCTGCTTGCCGGGGACACCAACTATAAAGGCATAATCAGGAACGTCTTTGGTGACGACCGCGCCGGCGGCGATAAAGCAATAGCGGCCCAAAGTGATGCCGCAGACTATAGTAGCGTTGGCGCCGATGGTAGTTCCGCGGCGGATCAGGGTTTTTTCATACAGCGAGTGGCGCAGAATTTGCGAACGAGGATTACTGACATTGGTTAAAACACAGGAAGGACCAAGGAAGACGTCAGATTCGATCGTGATCCCTTCATAAACCGACACATTGTTCTGAATCTTGACATTATCCCCAATCACCACGTTGTTGCCAATATTAACATTCTGGCCAAGGATGCAGCGGGAGCCCAGTTTGGCGCCGGATTGGACGTGGCAGAAGTGCCAGATCTTAGTACCAGTGCCGATGGTGACGTTATCATCGACATAGGAGGATTCGTGGATGAAATAGTTATTAGTGGTCATTTAAAGACCTCGTGCTTGTTAAAGGGTTGAAGGGTAGAAGAGTTGAAGGGTTCAGAAACTAAGAAGTTAAAGAGATGAAGAGTTAAAGAGTTAATGGGTATAAAAAGCCCTGGTTCGATATTTAGATAATTCATTATTTACTTTTTTTTACTATAGATTTGCTTTTAAGATACTTAATCAAATTTAACAGTTTCATTCTTAAAGAAACGATTTTAGTTCTCAACTCATTGCTGGCAATAAAATTCAAATCTTCAGAAATGATTAAAAGTGTTTCGATCTCCGAGAGAGAGCCAAGTCCGACATATAAAAATTGAATAAATTCCTTTTTTCCGTTTCGTGCGGCTCCCTCTGCAATATTGGCTGGAACAGAAACAGCTGCACGGCGTAATTGTGAAGTCAGACCATACATTTCTCCTTGAGGAAATTTTGCTGTCACTGCATAAATATCCTTGACAATTTGAATGCCAAGTTTCCATACATCAAGGTCTTTGTGAGTGCCCATTTAGTATTTAAAATCCTTTGTTGAAGAGTTAAAAAGTTTAAGGGTTAAGAAGTTAAGAAAATAAGATAAATGTTGCACTTTTTCTGAACTCCTTTACTCTTGAACGCTTTAACTTCTTCACTTCTTAACCCTTAAACGCTTCAACTCTTTAACCCTTCAACGAGCCCCTTAGCCAAAGGATGGTAGTCTCCTTTCAATCCAACTGGCACCGCACTGCGGATTTGATGCGCCAACTCTATCGAAGGTCTTGCGTCATCGATGCCGAAGCCCTTTCCAACGAGCACTTGACGATATACTTCTGTATGAAGATCTGCAAAGCCATCGGAAAACTCATACTTTTCGCCGTTCAATGTCAGGGAACGGTGGGTGGTTTTAGAAGATTGCAAAGCCTCAGGGGGAAGATCGGAGCGATCTAATGAAAGGAACCACCTGACATGGGCTTTTTTGAGCTCGAATGAGCCGGACATTTTTTTATCATTGGCAAGATGAACTACTTGCTTCTGAAGAGGGCCGAAGATCCACAGCAGCATGTCGAAGAAGTGGATGCCTATATTCGTTGCTACACCGCCCGATTTGGCGCTGTCGCCTTTCCAGGAGACTTCGTACCAGCGGCCGCGCGAGGTGATGTAAGTCAATTCAATATTATACTTTTTCGCGGACTTTTCTTTAGCTATCTTTTCCTTTAAGGCGATGATGGCCGGGTGCAGGCGCAGCTGCAAAACCGTGAAGACCCTTTTGCCGGTCTCCTTTTCAAACTCCTGCAGGGCTTCGGCGTTCCAGGGGTTGAGCACCAGCGGCTTCTCGCAGATGGCGTCGGCACCGATGCGCAAGGCGAACCTGATATGGGCATCGTGCAGGTAGTTGGGAGAAGCTATTGAAACGTAATGGACGCGTTTTTTCTCTCCCTGGCGGCGCAACTTTTCCGCGTGACGGTCAAAGCGCTCGAACTCGGTGAAGAAGCGCGCTTCGGGGAAGAAGCGGTCCAGTATACCCACAGAGTCAGACCTATCAAGAGCAGCTATCAGGACATTACCTGTGTCTTTTATAGCTTGCAGGTGGCGGGGAGCGATATAGCCGGCTGCGCCGATAAGAGCGAAGTTTCGAGTAGTCATAGGAAAGTCCTTAAGTATAAAGTATAAAGTTTAAAGGAAAAAGTATGAGAAGAACCTTGCATGAAATTTGAAATCATTTTTTTCTTACCTTTGTAATTTATTCTTATTTTTGCCTTTTTTCTTACTTTATACTTTATACTTTGTACTTTACACTTTCTTTACCTTTAACTCTTCCTTTAGTCTTTTTATGTGACCTCTACCGAGCCCTTTAACTTCACAGCCTAATGCGAGATATTGCTTGATCTTTTCATCATTTAAAATGCCGAAGCAATCAATGACGGCTATTGGTTTCCCGGCGAGCTTGACGATCTCGGCCGGATCCAGGGCGAGATATTCCTGGTGACGAACGGCCAGCACCAGCGCGTCGCAGCCTGGCAGGGCAGCAGCCAGATTTTTTTGCACCCGCAGGTTCTTCAGCTTCTTCTGGTTGCGGAAGAATTTCTCTTTGCCCTGGACCGGGTACTCGTCCTGTTTTTCGAACTCCCACCAGCGCTCAACATAAGGGTCGTGGACACGGATTTCAGCCCCCATTTCGGAAAGGCGGCGCACCATGATTTCCGAGCCCGAGTAGCGGGTGTCGCCGACATCCTCGCGGTAGGAGGCGCCGCAGACCAGAACCTCGGCGCCAGCCACGGGAACGCTCATGTTGCGCAAGGCGTCGCGCACCATTTGGGCTGCGTGCAAGCCGCGAGTATCGTTGATGTCAATGGCCTGCGGCGTGATGCGGAAGATGTCGTCTTCGAAACCGAAAATGTGGCGGTAAGCCCAGACACCCAGGCCGCCGTCCTTGGGCAGGCAGTAGCCGCCGATGCCCGGCCCGGGGAAGATCATGTTGCTGTGGGTCGGACGAACGCGGATGGCTTCGATGACCTTGGCGATGTCGACGCCGTTGCGCTCGGCAAACAGCGACCACTCGTCCATGAAGGCCAAAATGGTCGCCCGATATGAATTTTCCACTATCTTGGCCGTCTCGGACTCGATGGGGCGGTCAAGGACGGTCAGCGGAAATTTTTCGGTGTGCAGCACTTCATTTAAAAACTTGACTACGCGGCGCTTGGCTTTAGGGTTAACGCCGCTGCAGACGCGCCAGAAGTCGCGGATCGAGGCCACGTAGTTGCGTCCAGGCATGACCCTTTCGTAAGAATGGGCCAAAAGGGGGTCGGTCTTGATGCCGCGCTGGCGGAAGATCTTGCGCATCAAGGGCAGGGCTATTTGCTCGGTGGTGCCGGGAGCTACGGTAGTTTCGATCAAAACCAAACAAGCGGCCGGAACGCGGCGGGCAATGGCGGCGAAAGACTCTTCCAGGGCGGTCATTTCGACATGGCCATTGCGCACGTTGCCCAGTTCGTTTTTCAGGTAATCGAGTTGGACGTCGACCACCACCACGTCGGCCAGGTTCAGCACCTCGTCGGTGTAGGTGGCCAGCAATGTCTTTTTTTCCAGCACGCAGCGGCGGATGAGCGGTTCCACCTCGGGGTCTTCGGCCTTGACCGGCGATACGCCCTTGTTCAAGGTGGGTATTTTCCAGAACGAGCGCGGCGAGGGGCGCTGGACGCCTATGACGAACTTGGTCGGCTTGCCTTTCTTGTCGGTCACGTCGGCCACGATAGCGGCCATGACGGCTCCGACAAAACCCACGCCCATGACTACCACGATTTCGCGGCCGAGCGCTCGGGATTCTTTGACCAGCGCTTCGACGCGTTGGAATTCCGCTTTGTAATCGGCAGGGTTAGGCAGCGGGTATTCGCGGCCGTCGGGAGCAAGAGAAATTAGATTAGACATAGCTTATCTCCGTTATGCGTTATGCGTAATGCGTGATGAGAAAGAAACTGGCTTCAACTTTTCTTTTTTAAAAATGAAATGAGTCCAATCAACATTTTTTTAATATCATTTAATTTATTAATGAACTCAAAAGAATTTTTTAAATATCCAAGACGTTCGGCAATCAGAAGCTGTGTTTCCAATTCAGATGTTGATCCCAAAGCAATATGTAGAAACTGAATGAATTCTTTTTTTGAATTTCGCGCGGCTCCTTCTGCTATATTGCTAGGAATAGAAATTACCGAGCGACGAATTTGGGCAGTTAAAGAATAAATTTCTTCTTTAGGAAAATCTTTAGTTGATCTATAAATATCCTCAACCAAATTCAGGCTTTTTTTCCAAACATCCAGGTCCCGATGCCCTTTTAGCATTATTTCCTACTATCGCTTTTTCGCATAACGCATTACGCATCACGTATTACGTATTTTGTTGATTTCATGCGATCTACGCTGCCGCCGGTGGCCCTTGCGGGCTTGGCGCCTGGCTGACAAAAAATATCTAAAATCATCAAAATGCAAATATAATGAACAAATCACAATCACCACTCTGCTATATGCTAAAAATTAGCATAAAGCTGCTCTTTTGTCAATTTTTTATTCAATCCAGTAAAGGGTTTCTGGGCATTCTATGGCATGCGGCGACTGTCCCCTTTTCTGATTTCTTGATCTCTGGTTGCCGCAATTTTATTTTTGCAATATAATTTTCGCCATGAAGACCTATCGCTACCTCATTTCCGGCCGGGTGCAGGGCGTGGCTTTCCGCCATTATACGGTGCGCGAAGCCGAAAAACTTGGCATCTCCGGCAAGGTGAAAAATCTGGCCAGCGGCGACGTCGAAGTCTTGGCGCAAGGTGATGAGGGCAAAATCACTCAATTTGAGTCATTTTTACACATAGGGCCCAGGTCAGCCAGGGTTGAACGAGTGATTAAAGAAGTGGTTGACAGCCAAATGGAATACCGGGGGTTTGATATTGGTTGGTAACAGCTCGGTATACGGTTGACGGTTAACGGTGGAAGAAAACAACAATTTCCGATTTTTTAGTAGTTTGCTTCAGGTTTCTTACCGTACACCGTTCACCGTACACCCTACACCGATTTCAATACTTTTTTAAAAATTCTTTTTCTTTTATGTTGAACTGGGTTGAAATACTTCCACTGCGCCTGGATCTTGTTGTTGGTTTCCAGTTCCTGGTTGGACTCGGTGAAGCGGAAGCCCTTGGCGATGGCCTTGTGCGCGATCTCCACCACCATCAACAGGTCCACGCCCTGACCGCGGTAGCCTTTCTTGATGCCGGCCAGATAGAAATCCAGGACGTCGTTCTTCTTCATGGCCTGCAGCAGGTGCCACCAGCCCAGGGGCAGCAGACTGCCGTTGGCTTTCTGGAAGGCCCGCGAGAAGCTGGGCATGGCGAGCATGAAACCGACCATCTCGTTTTTTTCGTTGACCACGGCCTGGAACAGGTCCTTGTCGATGAAGGAAAAGTATTTTTTAATGAAGTAATGGACCTGCTTTTCGGTCAGCGGCACAGCGCCGTAAATCTCCTCAAAAGCCTCATCCAGCAGATGAAAAAACTCTTCGGCGCGGCCCAGGATCTCTTTTTTATTGGCGAATTTCAGCACGCGCAAGCCGCCGCGCTCCTTGATGCGCTCGGCCAGGCGCAGCAGCTTTTCGGGAAAAGCGGACATTTCGGGCACTTGGGTGCGGAATTCAACATAGTCGATCTCCTTCTGGAAGCCCTGGTCCTCGACCAGTTTTTGATAGTAGGGAAAATTGTAGTAGCCGGCGATAGTGGCTAGTTGGTCAAAGCCCTCAACCAGCATGCCCTGGGGATCGAGGTCGCAGAAACCATGCGGGCCGGTCAGGGTCTCCATGCCGAGTTCTTTGGCCCAATCTTCGACGACCTTGAACAGGGCGGCGGCCACTTCGGGATCGTCGGGTGCGTCGAACCAGCCGAAGCGCAGGTTTTTGGTTTTGTACTTTTGGTTGGCCACGCGGCTGTGGATGGCAGCGATGCGTCCGACCGGGCGGCCGTTTTTGTAAGCCAGAAACTGGCGGGCTTCGGCGTTATCGAAAGCCGGGTTTTTTTGGCGATTGAAAATTTCCATGTCGTCATGAATCAGCTGCGGCACCCAATAAGGATTGCCCTTGTACAACTGGAAGGGAATCTTGACAAATGTCTTTAAATCCTTTTTATTCAGAACTTCCTTGACAGTTATGCTCATGGTCACCTCTGGGTTAATTATAGCAAAATGAAACAAGAATTACAAAAACAAGGAAAAATAACTAAGAGATATACGTGATGCGTGAACGAGCTGGAAGTACTACGTTATGCGTAATGAGAAAGAGAAATAATCTATTATATACTTCGATTAATTGCGGTTGCGTATCACGCATTACGCATCACGAATTACGTAGGTTGGCTTCAAATCTTAGATATCTTGATCCTGCCGTTGACTGTTTCCAGGGTAATTTTATGGCCGCCGCCGTTGACCTGGCCCTTAAGTGAGCTGCCGATAAAATGGCGCTGGACCGCAATAGGGAACTCGCAGTCGATGCCGCCGTTGACCGCGCTGCCTTCCACGGTAAAAGTCGATTTGCGGTTAATCTCGATGTTGATGGCGCCATTAACCGTTTCCACGCTCAAATCGCCGTTCAACTGGGCTTCCTGGGAAATATCCACGGTCCCATTGACTGTGCTCAGGGAAGAGGACGCGAAATCGCCTACGAATTTGATCCGGCCGTTGACCGTTTTCAGATTCAGGTCCTGGAATTTTCCCGAGCAGGTCAGCGCGCCGTTGACGGATTTGAATATGGACCGGCTCAACTTTTCGGGAATGGCAACAGTGAAGTCAACCTTGGCCCGGGCATTTTTCTTATTGTACTTGGTGTAAACCTTGAGGGTATCCTTGCCGGTCTCAATGATGATTTCCACGTTCTCGATCTCGCCCTTGGCGTCGGATTTTTTCACGGCCCTGATGTCCACGGCCTGGCCGCTGGTTGTGCTGATCACGATCTCGCCGTTGACATTTGACAGTTCGATACTGCCGGCGGGCGTGAATTCGAAACGACGGCTGATTTTCTGCTCATAATCTTCTGCCGCCAGCAAGGAAAACATGAAAAGCAAAATGAACAAGACATATTTAACTTTTTGTTTCATCGAGCACCTCCTCAAGATCAATAAACGCAGGAACTTGAATAAAAGTTCGAAATTTCGTAATACCTAACGCGTGATGCATGACAAGGTAAGACTAAAATTCCAAATCTCAAATCCCAAATTCCAATGTCCTAAACAAAGGCATTAAAGATCTTCTTCTGTAGGGAACGCAGATCTGCGTTCCTTACCCAGGCAGAACTCTTGAAATTTGATTTTTCCATTTCTTCGTTTTGGTCATTTGGTTATTGGCGCTTGGAGCTTATTTGGGATTTGGTGCTTGGTGCTTATTTGGGATTTGGTGCTTGGTGCTTGTGATTTGTTTGGATTTTATGTACGGGCGGGTTTAAAACCCGCCCCTACACGGCCTTTTAACTTATCTTTTTTAAACTGTCGATTTATGTATCTGGCGTTTCTGACGGTGTATCTGACTGTGGTAGAATTTAATCTGCTTGCGGTCACCGGCGGTAATGGCAACGGCGAGTTTTTCCTTCATCGTTTTGATCCTGGCTTTCACCCCGGCTTTGTTCAGGCCCTGCACTTGGTGATGAACATGGGTATCGATGTTCAGTGCCTTGCAGATGGCGGTCAGCAGATGCTCTTTGTTCAATTGCGTATACCCTTGCACTGCCTCATGCTCAATGTCCTTGGCGATCTCTCTGAGTTCGGCCACGGTTTTCTTTTTGAGTTCAATAAAAGTATGGGCCATGTTTGTTTCCTCCAAAATTAATTATACAAGGTAAAAGGTAAAAGTTAAGAACAAGAGAAATAAAAGATTTTTTTTCTTATTCTGATATCTTTTCTTCACTTTTTACTTTTTCCTTTTTCCTTTGTCTCATTGCTGCCGACTACGAACCCTTGGGTTTTTCAGCAAAAAAAGTGTCGGAAAGTTTCTCGAAATGGATAAAATTACCGATGTTTTTTAAAGCGATCAGGGCGGCTTCCTGTTCGGCTTCGCGGCGGTTCTTGCCCCAACCGCAACCGATTTCACTGTTTTCTAAAAAAACAGCCACTTTGAAGAGCGTGGCCGGCGGTTTACCGTTTTCGGCCACTACCTGGTAGCATGGCAGAATGTTCTTGTGTTTTTGGATCAATTCCTGCAGTTCCGACTTATAATCGTTGATACGCAGTTCCTGGCTGAGCAGCTGCTCTAAAAATTCATCAAAAAGGGAGATAACGATTGCGCTAGTGGTTTGGATCTCCGAATCCAAATAAATAGCGCCGATCAGGGCCTCGAAGCTCGATGAAACTATTTTCTGGTTGCGTCGACCCTGGTTTTTTTCCTCGCCGCGACCCAATAAAATGTGACTGCCCAACCCGATAGTTTTGGCTACCTTGAACAGCAGGTTACTCGAAACCAAATGGGCGCGCATCTTGGCCAAATCGCCCTCGTTGTTGTCCCGGCAGCGGCGGAAAATATAATCGGTGATCACCATGCCGATGATCGAATCGCCCAGGAACTCCAGTCTTTCATTGTCCGCACCACGGTTTTTGCCGCCTTCGTTAAACGACTTATGGGTCAGGGCGGAACGCAGTAATTCGCTGTTTTTAAAGCGGTAATTCAGTTTTTTCTCTAATTCGTCCATCAAAGCGCCTTCATGACCACAAAGGTCAGGTCGTCGGCGTTGGCCTGGCCGGCGGCGAAAGTGATGGCCCGGGCCATGATCTTCTCCTTGATCTCCAGCGCCGAAAGGGTGGAGTATTTGACCAGCATGCTTTTCAATTCGGCCACGCCCAGCATTTCCTCTTCCTCGTTCATGATCTCGGAAAGGCCGTCGGAAAAGAAGAACAGGATATCTCCACTATGGTACGGCAGGCGCAGTTCTTCAATGCCGCCCTGGGTGAAGTTGTTCAACCCCAGGGCCATGCCGCGCGGCGACAGTTCCAGGCAGGCCTGCCTATCGCTCTGGTAAAACAGGGCCGGAGTGTGGCCGGAGCGGGAAAAGATCAGGTTCCTGTTCTGCAGGTCGAAGCGGACCAGGTTGATGGTGATGAAGGTGACCTTTTCGAAAGAGTCCTGCAGGCTGACGTTGCATTCGCTGAGGATGGCCGCCGGTTCCTTGCCGGTTTTCTGCAGGCAGTTCATAATGCCCTTCAGCTCGGCCATGTAGAAGGCGGCCTGGGCCCCCTTGCCCGAAACATCGGCCACCAGCACCGAAAGGAATTCGCCGGGCCGGTGAAAGTAATCGAAATAGTCGCCGGCGATCTCCGTAGCCGGGATGTTGACCGCGGCGATGTCGAACTCAGGACAGGCGAAGTGGTCGGCGGGAAGCAGCTTCAGCTGGATGCCGCGGGCGATGCGCAGTTCCTCTTGCAGACGCTCCTTTTCCTTCTCTTCGGTCAACAGGCGGCCGATGCCCGACGCCATATCGTTGAACGATTCGGCCAGAAAATGCATCTGCTCGCGGGATTTGATGCGGATGCGATAAGAAAAATCACCGCGGCGGATTTTTTCTGTGCCCTTGGTCAATTCATTAACCGCCTTGGTAATGACCCGCACCATGCGAAAACCGATGATAAAGGAAATGACAATAAAAAACCCGAACAGCCCGAGCATGAATCGCACCAGCACCGAGATCGGAAAGACCGAGCTCTGGCTGTCACTTTTCTGCAGCACCTGCAGTTCTTTTCTCAATTCGTCCAGCTGCTGGCTTTTGCTTATAAGAGTAGCCTGATCGCCGCCGCGGCTGATCTCCTTTTCCAGCGCCTTGGCCTGATCGCGCAGGATGCCGGCGCGGTCCGAAGTTTTCAGTTTCTGCAGTATTTTCGAATAATCGTTGATCAGCAGGAACATGTTGAACTTGAGGGCGGGCTGGCCGTTCTTCAACTCGTCGAAATCCCAGAAGCGGAAGGTGAAGGGAAAGGGAAAATGGGATTTTTCAAAGCCGGCGAAATCCTTGTCGTTAAGGCGAGCCGACATCTCCTGCGAGGAGGAGGACATCGCGTTGCCGCCGGCGCCCATGAACAGTACCTTGAAGTCGCCGATCGGCGGCATGGCGTCGAAAAATTCCTGGTTCAGAGTTTCGAAGATCAGCGCCGCGTAGCCGTTGCGCCGCTGGTGCACGCCGTGATACAGGACACCGCCGATCTTGAAATAGCCCGCTTGGAATTTGGCCAGCGGGCCGTTGGGGTCAAATGTCTGAAGAGGCAGGTCCTCGGGATAAGTGAAGAACGCCTGGTAGCGCCCATCTGTCTCCTTGAAAAAAGCCAGGTTCAGGAAACGCGGCTTGCGGTTTTTGAAGCGCTGCACTTCGAGCTTGATCCTGGCGGCGTCGGCCAGACCGAGGTAATAGCCGCTGCTCTCCTCGAAGCCCTTGATCTCGTTCTGCATCAGATTGTCGAAAATAGCCGTATTGTACTGATAAATGACGATGTTGCTGATTAGATAGAAAAAAACTGTGATCAGCACAATCGGGGTGACGATAAAAAACAACGCGGAAATGATCAGCCGGTTGCGTATTTTCCAAAGCAGACGGCGGCGGATGATACCCAGCAAGCGAAAGACTGCGAGAATGATGGTCAGCCACAGGAAGAACTGGAAAGTACCCGGCTTAAAGAAGAAGTAAGTCAATATAGCGGCCGCGGCGGACAGGATTAGTGCGAGATCGAGTTTGCGAAGCTTCATCAACATAGGACGATTATAGTATGAATCTCTGGTGTTTTCAATCTTTAAAAATGCGCCCGAAACGATAGGTCAGGGAAAATTTGAGCAGATTGGCGCTGTAATTGCTGGACACTTCCTGGTTTTGCAAAAAATAGCCTTTTTCTTTCCAGGCGGCGTTTTGCCGCTGGTAGGCGATTTCCATTTGCAGGTAATGAGAAATTTCGCAGCCGAGGCCGGCAGTGTAGCCGCTGATTTTAACGGCTTGGTCAGAGCTGTCCACATAAAGTTGCCTGTCGGCAAACCAGCCGCCGCGCAGGTGCAGGAGCCATTGGCGCAGAGGCAGATCGATTTCCATCCCCATGCGCAGGTTACTGATATTTTTCTGCTCCGAACTGAAATCGGTTTTCTGGGGGTACGGCAAAAGCAATCTGGGATCATAATAATTTTCAATGGTTCCTTTTTGCCAATCGATGCGGGAATAATCAAAACTCAGGTTCAGCCAGTGGACCAGTTGCAAGGCGGCTCCCAGGGAATATTGGGCTGGAAGCACCACTTGGGCCAAGGAACTTTTTGGACTCAGGTTCACATCAACTCCCTGTTTGTCGACTTCCCAGGACAGCAGCGAGGAATCAAACTTGTTTTTCAAGCCGCTGTGAAAAGTGAAACCGAGGCTCAGGGTTTTAAAAGGGCGGAACATCATGCCGACAATGAAATTCCGACCGCGCAGACTCTCGATGTATTGCTCATGAAACTCCCCATCCGGATTCAGGGTTTGCAAATGCTGGCTGCCGGAACTGAAAAACTGCTGCAGGGTGCAGCCTAAGGCGAAATATTCGGAAATCCCCGCCGCCGTGGAAAAAGCCAGCACGTCGATACCTTCGCTGCCTCTGAAATTAACAGTGGTTTTATTGGAATTCGCGCTGTTTTGCATGTAGGTGAGCACTTCTTGAACCGAACCTTTAAAACCGTAAGGGATATAACGGTAATAACTCAGGGCGAAACCCCATTTCATTTTCCAGAACTCGGCCGGGGCCGATACGGAAAAAAAATTAATCTGCTGGAGCTTGCTACTTAAATTGTAGTTATACTGGATGGTTTCGCCGGGAATGATTTTATCCTGCGGGTCATACTCCTGGGTCTGACTTTCGCTTTGATAAGCGAAATAAAATTCGGGACTGCGCATGGCCACCAGGCCGGCCGGGTTCCAAAACACAGCCGTCAGGTCGTCGGCCACCGCCGTAAAGGCATTGCCCATTGCCATGGCCTTAGTGCCATAGGCAAAATTATATTGGTTGTACCAGGGTTTGTATTGGGGAAAAAGTGCGAGATTAAGTATAAGCAGCAAAAAGAAAATGAGGGAACGGATTTTCATTTCTTGTCTTCAGCTACCAGGTCCTCTTCCTCATCATAACCAATCCGTTCATCCTGATCCTCGATCACTATCCTGCCGCCGACATCTTCTTCATAGGAAAGGCAGCACATCAAGCGGCCGCACATGCCCGATATCTTGACCGGATTCATGTTCAGGTTCTGTTTCTTGGCCATCTGCAAGGTGATGGGTTCCAGGTTGTTTAAAAAAGTCTTGCAACAGAGTTGCCGGCCACAGATACCCACCCCACCGATCATTTTGGCTTCATCGCGGATGCCGATCTGGCGCATTTCAATGCGCATGCGGAACTTTTTGGCCAGATCCTTGACCAGGTCGCGAAAATCGATCCGGCCTTCCGAGGTGAAATAGAAAATAGCTTTCTTTTCGCCGGTGAAAAAAGTCACCCGCACAAGCTTGATCGGGATTTCCCTCTCCTTGATGCGGTTCTGGCAGTATTCATGAGCCCGAGTTTCCTCGCGACTTTTTTTACTGAAAATTTCGATATCCTTGCTATTGGCTTTGCGCAGAATTGCCGGGATGCAGGGAATGCTGCGGATGGCGCTGAATGTGTCGCCAAAATGTTTGACTACTTTTCCCAGTTCCTCGCCTGTGATCGACTGAATAATCACGCAGTCATCGAGCTTGATATCGACATCCTGGCTGCGGAAATGCAGCAGATCCCCGCGGCTCTCGATTTTGACCAGAATGACCTTATCCATGGAATTCATCCCCCAAGGGGACGCGACCCCTGGTCGGGGTTCACAGCCCCCATCATGGGACGCGACCCCTGGTCGGGGTTCGCAGCCGCCGGGGCGTAACTGTTGATGAATTCCAGAACCAGCACCCGGGCATTCAGATTGCGCTGGATATCGCGCAGCAGGAATTCCATTTTACGGATTAAAAAAAATACTTTATCAATATTCGTCAACGCAGCCAATTCCATAAGCTTTTCCTTGTAATCCGAATTGATGAGCATGGTGCTTGAGCCATCGACCATCAGGATCATTATATCTCTTAACAGCAGGGAAATCAAATTGATCATTTCCCGGAAATAGGCAATGAAACTTTCACGACTGCGGCTGCGGTCATACAAATCCAAAAGGATATCTTCAACCTCGCTCTGACGGAGCAACCTGTCAAGGATGCAGAGCATGGCCGAGCGTTTTTCCTCCAGTTCCTGCCAATCCACTTCCGTCACGTTTTTCAGGGCATCGGAACTGAAAAAAGCGAGCAGGCGCGATTTTTCCGGATCAACCCCTTTTTGCTTCAATTCGAGCCTGATTTCATTTTTGGAGAGGGGAAGAAACTTCAGTATCTGGCAGCGAGATTGGATGGTGGGCAGAATCAGGTTCAGGTTGCTGGCCAGCAGGATAAACACGTTCGTTTGCAAAGGTTCCTCGAGTGTTTTCAAAAAAGCGTTGGCCGCCATTTCATTCAGGCACTGGGCGTCCTTCATGATGAAAAACCTCTTTTCGGCCCGCAGCGGCCGCTGGCAGGCGCTGGCGATCAGCTCGTCCAGTTGGTTTTTCCGATAGAACTGCCCGTCCGGCTCCAGGATCTGGACGTCGGGGAACAAGCCGCGGTCAACGGCTAGGCAGTAGCGGCAGCGGTCGCAAGCGTCGTTCATTTTGTTCTGGCAGAGCGCGGCCTTGGCGAAATTCACGGCGAAAAGCAACTGATGGTAAGCGTCGGAACCGGTAAAAATCATGGCGCTGGGAATGCGCTGGTTGCGCAGATAACTGGCCAGTGTCGCCTTGATGCGGGTGTTGCCGATCAGTTCGGAAAGAGACATAGGTGATAAGCTCCATCCCCTATTCATGGGGAAAATAAGAGAATATGTTAACATAGATCGAGAATCAGGGGAAGACTCGGTGTAAGGTAGACGGTTTACGCTGTACGGCAGAAGAGAAGGCAAAGGGCAAAGAGTAGGGGCGATTCATGAATCGCCCGTACGCGAATCGCCCGAAATAAAATCCTAAATCACAAATCCCAAATTCCAAATAAATTCCAAGTTACAAATTCCAATGTCTTTAATAAAATCATTAGATATTTTCTTCTGTAAGGAACGCAGATCTGCGTTCCCTACCCCAGGCATATCTCTTGCTATTGATTAATCGGCAATGCGTTCCCTACCCCGGGCATATCTCTTGGGATTGTTCGATTTTCCTGGCTTGCTGGTTACTGTTCGGGCGAACACAAGGGTTCGCCTCTACCCTTTTTTAGTTTCTTTACTTTTTACTTTTGCCTTTTGCCTTTTTACTTTGTCTTTTTCTTCCCCATCAACCATACACCGTACACCTTCTACCAATTTCTGTTTCAGGTACTTCCCGGTTATGGAACCCTGGCAATTCACGATTCCTGCAACATCTCCCTGGTACACGATCTTTCCCCCGTTCTTTCCGCCGCCCGGCCCCAGATCCACCAAATAATCGGCGACTTTGATCATTTCCAGGTTGTGCTCAATGACCACAACGGTGTGGCCGCGGGCGATCAAAGCCCTAAACACATCGATCAGCTTGCGCACGTCATCAAAATGCAGCCCGACCGTGGGTTCGTCCAGCACATAAACAGTGGGAGAACCCGACTGGCGGGCCAGTTCCTTGGTCAGTTTGATGCGCTGCGATTCTCCGCCGGAAAGCGTTTCCGAACTTTGGCCCAGGCGCAGATAGCCAAGACCGACGTCGAGCAGGATACGAATCTTCCTGGCCAGCAGCGGGATATTGGCGAAAAGCTCGAACGCTTCGCTGGCCGTCAAGTCGAGCACGGCGGCGATGGATCGCCCCTTGAACTTGACCTGGGACGTTTCGGAATTGTAGCGCCGGCCGTCGCAGACCGGGCAGGTGAGCTCCAGTTGCGGCAGGAAGCTCATCGGCAGTTTCTGAACGCCCATGCCCTGGCAGGCCTCGCAGCGACCGCCGCGCACGTTGTAGCTGAAACGCCCTGAGGCATAACCCCTGACCTTGGCTTCAGGCAACGCAGCGAAAAGGTCGCGAATCATGGCCATAATTCCTATATAAGTAGCCGGACAGGAGCGGGAATTCTTGCCGATGGCTGATTGATTGACCATCAGCACCCGGCGTAATTGTTTCAGGTTCGCGGCGGCAGCGTAACTCAGACGGGGATTGCCCAGGGCCAGACCACAAATTTCCCGGAATAAAATCGGCACCAGGGCATCCACGACCAGGGAGCTTTTCCCCGATCCCGAAACACCGCTGACAACGGTCAACCGGTTCAGGGGGATTTTCAGATCGATATTTTTCAAATTGTTGATGGCGATGGACCTGATTTTGATAAAAGCGCCGGCCGCTATTTTATTTTTCGCGGGAGTTTCAATGCGGCGGCGGCCAAACACGTAGTCCGAGGTCAGTGACTGCTCGGCGGCGGCAAAGTCGCTGAATGGACCGGCGAACATGACCTCACCACCCTTTTCACCGGCTCCGGGGCCGATATCGATGATGTAATCAGCGGCACGGATGGTCTCTTCATCATGTTCGACCACGATCAGCGTGTTCCCCTTTTCCCTGAGCTGGCGCAAAATTCGCAGCAGGTTCAGCTGCTCCGAAAAATGCATACCGATGGAAGGTTCATCCAATATATATATGATGCCGTTGAGGCTGAAACCTAATTGGGATACCAGGCGGGCGCGCTGCAATTCACCTCCGGAAATGGTTTTAATCTTACGATTCAGCGAAATATAACCCAAGTTCAGAGTGACAAAGGATTCCAGGCGCTGGATAATGTGCGGCAAAACAGTTCTGGCGATTCCTCTTTCATTTTCAGTGATTGCTATCGCTTTGAAAAAGCGCAGCAAATCAATAATTTCCATTTCTCCCAATTCGAAAATATTTTTATCCCGAAAATAAAATGATCGCGCGCTGAGGCTCAAACCGGCACCCTGGCATTCGGGACAAAAGTGGGTTTCATCCTTAAGTCCTGTGCCCTGGCAGGCCGGGCAGGCTCCCTCCGGCGAATTAAAGGAAAAAGTCCCTGGCTGGGGTTCGGGCAGCGAAATATCACAATGAGCGCAATGGAGACGGTTGGAAAGAAAAACAGATTCACCGCCCACTACGACCATGATTTCACCATTACCTTCATTCAGAGCCAGGGTAATACTGTCGGCAATCCGCTCGCGATTTTGACTTTCTATTTCCAAGACGTCTATTTGGATGGCGATGTGATGACGGCTATGGCGATCCAGGGTAGGTGCGCTCTCCAAATCATATACATGACCGTTGACCATGGTTTTCAGGAATCCCCTTTTACGGTATTTTTCAAACAAGGTTTGATAATTGCCGCGGCGATTCCTGACCAGCGGGCTGAAAATATGCACCAGCCGCCCCGGAAAATAATTAAAAACGTATGCGCTGATTTTGGCGGTGGAGTAGCGGCTGATTTGTTTGCCGCATTGCGGGCAGCGGGCCTCGGCCAACTTGGCAAACAGCAGCCGCAGATAGGGAGCGATTTCGGAAACCGTACCCACAGTGGAATTGAAATAGTATGATGAGTGCTTTTGATCGATGGCAATGGTCGGGGCAATCCCTTTAATGGACTGGACTTCGGGCCTTTCCAGCGACTTGATGAATTGCCGGGCGTAAGCAGACAGGGACTCCAGGTACTTGCGCTGTCCTTCCTGAAAAATCGTGTCATAGGCCAGGGTCGATTTACCAGAACCGGAAACGCCGCTGATCACGATCAGTTGCTTTTTGGGCAGACGCAGGTGCAGGTGTTTTAAGTTGTGCTTGTGGGCATCTATTATTTCAAGATATGACATAAGGGACTATTTTAACACAGTACTCGGTTTAGGGTATACGGTGGATGGTAGACGGTGAAAGGAAATAATTGAAATCGGGTTACGGCAAACGGTTGACGGTTTACGGTAAGAGTAAACAGCAATATCCGATATTTTAGTTCGTTTCAGGGTCTTTACCGTACACCGTTTACCGTATACCTTACACCGAGTTCGGGAATTTCGAACTACTGCAGCCTTTCCCTGAATTTTTTTAAATCGTTTTCATTCTCGATCCATTCTTCGACATAGCCGCATTCGGTGCAAATGAACTTACTCAGCCAGACATCGAGGCTGGTCAGGTTGATGGATATCCGGCACCAACTGTTAAGCACTGGTGAACCGCGCTTGCGACTGATGGCGGCTGAATTGCATTTCGGGCATTTCTTGCTGTTTTTCATAGGGGCCACCTCTATAGAACGGTTATAGCAAAGTTTAGGAAAAATATTAAGGCAAAAGGAAAAAGGTAAAAGATAAAAGGTAAAAGATAAAAGGTAAAAGTAAAGAAAAAGAAAATTACAACGATACCAAGAAAAATCAAACTAAAGATTTCGTGAAAGAAACTCTTTCCCTCACTTTTTACTTTTTACTTTTACCTTTTTACTTTGGCTTTTTCTCGCTCGTCACCGAGTTCGGGTCTCGCTAAATTCTTCGAAATCGGTCTTGACAAACAGCCCGAAAAAATTTAAAGTGGTTCCTTTAAAGGAGAATCAATGGCCAAAGAATTACTCTCAGGCAATGAAGCCATTGCTCGCGGTGCCTATGAAGCCGGCATCACCTTCGCTTCAGCCTATCCCGGCACACCCAGCACCGAAATCCTGGAAAACATCGTCAAATATAAAGACGTCATTTACGCCCAGTGGGGAGCCAACGAAAAGACAGCCATGGAAGAGGCTTTGGGGGCCAGTTTTACCGGAGCCCGGGCGCTGGTGGCAATGAAGCATGTGGGGTTGAACGTAGCCGCCGATCCCCTGTTTTCTGCCAGTTACATCGGCGCAACCGGCGCTCTGATCATCATCTCCGCCGACGACCCCGGCATGCACAGTTCCCAGAATGAACAGGACAATCGCCATTACGCCATTGCCGCCAAAATTCCGCTGCTTGAACCAGCCGATTCCCAGGAAGCCAAAGACATGGTTCTGGAAGCGGTCAAAATCAGCGAAACCTACGATACGCCGGTACTTATCCGCATGACCACCCGCACCTCGCACTCGCGTTCAGCGGTCGAACTGGGTGAACGGCAGACGCCGCCGATTCCCGAATACAAAAGCGATTTTTTTAAACGGAACCTGCTGCCGGGCAATGCCCGCCGCCGCCATGTGCTTGTTGAAGCCAGACAAAAAAAACTGGCCGTTTTCAGCGATGAATTCAAGTACAATTCCATCAGCCAGGGGAAAAACCGTATCGGCGTGGTGGCCTCCGGCGTTTCCTACCAATACGGCCGCGAGGTCTTCCCCGAAGCCAGTTTTTTGAAAATCACCATGCCCTACCCCTTTCCCGTCAACCTTTTCCGCCAATTCGCCGCCACAGTGGACAAGATCTATGTTTTAGAAGAAAACGACCCGATTATCGAAACTTTCGCCCGCCTGGCACTCATGGTCCCTGCTGAGGGTCCTGAAGATCCCCGGCGAGGGGGAACCGCTCCGGACAAAAAAATCATCGGCAAAGACGTTTTTCCAGTATTGGGAGAAATGTCCCAGGATGTGATCCAGTCCAGCCTGGGCTTGAAAGACCTGACTCCGCGTTTCGACTGCGAAACAATTCCCAGGCGCCCGCCGTCGCTTTGCGCCGGTTGTCCGCACACGGCTTTTTTTTACAACCTCGGCCTGCAGAAAGTTTATGCCCGCGGCGATATCGGCTGTTACAGCCTGGGCGCTTTGCCGCCTTTGAGCGCCATGGATACCTGCATTGACATGGGGGCCAGCATCACCGCCCTCCTGGGGATTGAAAAAGCCCTGGCCAAAGCCGGTAAAACCATAAAACAGGTAGCTGTGATCGGCGATTCCACATTTTTTCATTCCGGCATTACCGGCCTGATCGATGTTATTTACAACAAGGGCCAGTCCACGGTTGTGATCCTCGACAACTCCATCACAGCCATGACCGGGCACCAGGAAAATCCCGGCTCCGGCAAAACACTGATGGGCGAAGACGCTCCGCGCATCGATATCGTCAAACTGGTCCGCGACGGGTTGGGATTGGCACACACCTATGAAGTGGACGGCTACGATGTCAAGGCCATAAAAGAATTGCTGAAGAGGGAAATACTAAGGCAAGAGCCGTCCGTAATCGTCGTGCGCCGGCCATGCGTTCTGCTCTATCGCAAAGCCAAATGGTCGCCGATGCGTGTCGACAGTCAAAAATGCACCAGCTGCAAACTCTGTCTGCGCCTGGGTTGCCCGGCCATCAGCTCCGATGCCGACAACAAAGCTCTGATCAACGAGACACTTTGCTCGGGTTGCGGCGTTTGCGCCCAGGTCTGCGCCGCGGCCAAAGCCATCACCTTCGTGGACGAAAAGGGACTGCACAGCAACACTATCACCCTGGAAACTTACCTGAGCGGAGACAGATCATGAGAACCAAATCCATTTTAATCTGCGGCGTGGGTGGGCAAGGCATTCTGACCGCCAGCGACCTGCTGTCCGACGTGCTTTTGCTGGCTGGCTTTCAGGTAAAGAAAAGCGAAGTGCACGGCATGAGCCAGCGCGGCGGCGACGTGATCTCCACCGTGCGCTACGGCGACGAGGTTTTTTCGCCCCTGCCGGCGCTGAAGGAAACCGAATACATCCTGGCCTTCGAGAAACTCGAAGCCCTGCGTAACATCAATTACCTGAGCGAAAAAGGGATCATGCTGGTCAATGATTTCGAATGGCAGCCGTTGCCGGTAGCCGCCGGGTTGGAGAAATATCCGCAAAATATAGAGTCCCAGTTGAAAAAACTGGCTGCCGAAGTGGTCCTTATTCCGGCCACCCGCCTGGCCATTGAACTAGGCAATGAAAAAGCCTCCAATGTCATCCTGATCGGCCTCCTGGCTTCGCGCCTGGAGATCGACCACAAGCTTTGGTTAGACGTTATCGGCAAAAAAATTCCGCCCCGTTTCAAGGATTTGAATCTCAAAGCATTTGAAACCGGTTTTCGTTTCCGGCTCTGAAATCGAAAGCCTCAGGTCCGGAGATTCGAATAGGCTAAAGGAGGGTAACGATGATTAAGGATTTCAAGGAACTGGTCGCAGCAGCCAAAAATACCAAAAACATCGTAGCTGGCGTGCCCTGCCCCGAAGATGAAAGCTCTATTCTTTCCATTATCCAGGCTAAAAAGGAAAACCTGGCCGGCTTTATTTTGAGCGGCGATCGGGAGAAAATATCCAAACTTTTAAAAGAACACGGTGGTCAGGCTGCCGATTTTGAAATACTCGATTGCCCAGACGCCGAAACTGCCGCGGCCAAAATAGTCGAACTGGCGCGTAGAAATGAAGTGCACTTGATTCTGAAAGGCTTTCTGCCCACCGCCGCCCTGATGAAACCCATTCTGGACAAAGAAAAAGGCTTGCGCAGCGGCAACCTGCTTTCCGACATCCTGGTGGTTGAAAATCCCGCCGCCAATTATCACGGACTTCTGGGGATGAGTGACGGCGGACTTAATATCCTGCCCGATTTAATGCAAAAAAAGCAGATCGTGGAAAACGCGGTCACGGTTTTCCAGCGCCTGGGCTACCAGGAACCAAAAGTGGGCATTATGGCAGCCATTGAAACGGTCAAGGATTCCATGCCGGCCACCCTCGATGCCCGTTCTTTAAGCGAAATGAATCAAAGAGGTGAAATCAAAGGCTGCCTGGTTTATGGCCCTTTAGCCCTGGATATTGCCGTATCTCCGGAAGCGGCCAAGCATAAAGGGATTGTCAGTGCCGTAGCCGGATATACCCAGATCATGATCGTGCCCAACATCGAAGCGGGCAACCTGCTGGGCAAGGCGTTCACATATTACTTAAAAATACCGGTAGCGCACGTGGTAATGGGCGCCCGCATCCCGATCCTGATTCCCTCGCGCAGTGAAAGCGAAGTGGATAAATTCTATTCCCTGGCCCTGGGAGTGCTCAGCGCCGCAAGCTGATTCTAGCGCCAGCTTCGTAGAATAAGAATGAAAGGTTCAAAAATAATCAAATCGGGCGTTTCCCTGATGCTTTTCTTTTCCTCCGTGTTGCCGGCTATAACTTTCCTGGAGCAGGTGCGCGCAAAAATCATCAGCAGCCAGCCGTTTAAAACCGATTTTGTGCAACAAGTTTTTATCGACGGCGAAATGAGCCTGGAAGAAAGCGGCTTCATCATTTTTGCCGACCGCGCCCATGTGAAATGGCAGTATCTGCGCCCCGATTTTAAAACTTTTATCCTGGAAAATGGACATTATCAGTTTTATGACAAGGAAAACAACCAGCTTTTTAACGGCCGCATCGACCCCAGGAATGAACAACTTATCTGGGATTTGCTTTTCTCCCAAAAACCCGGTCAAGTCAGCCGCTGGGAGGAGCGGACACGAACCATTCTGCTGAGTGTGAATGAAGACTCCGGTTTGCAGGAATTAAAAATAAAAGTCGGTAATGACTTCCTGCCTGAACGTGTGGAGCAAACCTCGGCCAATGAGGTTACAACCATTTACATATTCAAAAAATACGTGACCAACATCACCATTGAAGCCAAAGAATTCGCATTAAACCTTCCCGCCAATGTGGAAATTATTGAAGAAGAAGAATAGCCCCGAAAACTTTTCCGCGCCCAATACGTAAATGATACTGGATGAAGATCAAGTCCTGATAAAGAAAACGCTTAAGGGTGAAAAGAAAGCGTTCGAGGAATTGATGAGGAAATACGAAAAGAAGATTTTCAATTTTGTCATTCGCATGGTCCGCAATGAAGAAGTGGCCATCGATTTGACCCAGGATTTTTTCATCAAGATTTTTACCGTCCTCGACAAATACAATTTTGAATACAAGTTTTCCACCTGGGCCTACCGCATTTGCTACAACCTGGTCATCGATCACATCCGCAAGAACCAGGCCCAGGTCAACTCGCTCGACGACGATAGTATTTCAACCAAAGACATGCTCAGCTCGGATAATGTCACTCGTGATGACGGTTTCAAAAATCTATCCCGGGAAGAAACCAGGATCTATATCTGGAAAATTGTTGAGCACATTGCGCCCAAATTCAGAGAATTAATTCTGTTGCGCTATATTCAGGATCTCAAATACGAAGAGATAGCCGAAATTACGGCGCTGCCGGTGGGTACAATTAAAAACCGGATTTTTAAAGCCAAAGAAATTTTAAAACAGGAGATGGAAAAAGATGGCCTGCCTGTCTGACGATAAAATTCTAACCTACCTCGACGGCGAAATAAAAAGCATTGAACAGGCAATTATTCGCGATCACCTGCTGATCTGCCCCGACTGCCGGCGGACAACCGACAGCTACGCGGAGCTGCATAAAATCCTAGCGCAACCGGTGACCAGTGAACCTCCCGCCTGGCTGATCCCGCAGATCATGAAAAGAATTTATCCGGAAATTCCCAAGTATACATCAATCGCCGCCTTGATCGCCGCCAGTTTTATTTTTTTTGTCACTTGGATTTATATTTATTTTGATTTTTCTAAAAACAGCCTGATCAAGGCTCTGCAACTGACAGCCGACAGCACATCGGGCTGGCTGGTCAATATCATCAAGGCAATTTCAACGATATATAACTCGGTGCAAGCCGCCTTTAAAGCCTGCAATGCCTTCCTGAACATGCTGCTGAATATCCGTTTAGGCGGTACGATGATTATCGCTTTTGCCCTGGCCTTTTCCGGGCTTGTGCTTTCCATCCTGATTCGCTTGCTGCTGAAAAAGCCGGGAGCGGAAAAATAATGAAAAAAGCCCTGATTCTGGTTTTCATTCTGATTGGCAGCGCCATGCTGCTGGCGGCGAAAAGTAATAAAACTATCCTGGTGGCCCCTGGTACTACCCGTGCCGGCAGCATCAATGCTTTCAAGTCTTCCCTGGACATCGGTGGCAAGGTCGAAGATTCGATTTTCCTGGTTTCCGGGCGCTTGCAGTTGAGCGGCGAAATCAGCGGAGACGTCATCTGCCTGGGTTCGCAAGTAGACATTAAAGACGGGGCCGTGATCGGCCGCGACCTGATCGTGATTGGTGGCCGCCTTGACAAAGCTCCAGGCTGCAAAATCAACGGTGAGTTTTATTATATTCGCACCAAGAAAGATCTTAAAAAAATCACCAGCACATTGCTGCCTTTTCTTCCCGCAAGCGGTGGTTTAACTTTTTTTAAAATCAGTAAAATATTTTTCTGGTTTATCCTGGTCATGCTGACCCTTTTGTTGCTGCCATTGCAAGTCAATCAAGCCGCGGGCATGCTTAAAAAATCTCCACTGCGTTACGGAGCCTTCGGTTTGCTGACACTGTTCATTTTCATTTTGCTGCTGCTTATTTTCATCATCTTGAGTCTGGTGCTGATCGGGATTCCATTGCTGCTCGCCTTGTTGGCCTTATATTTTCTGGTTCTAATCTTCGGCCGGACCGTCGTTTTTTATTTCATCGGCAGCAAGATAGCCTCGGTTTTGAAATTCAAAGGTAATGCCATTTTCTTTTTAATTCTGGGAACAGTTATTTACGCCCTGCTCAAATTTGTTCCCTGGTTTGGCGTGCCGTTGTCGATCATCATGGATATTTTCGCCTTCGGCATCGGTAGCGGCTTCTGGCTGCGTAAAAAAACCGCCTGAAAACCTGAAACAATAATCGACGGCGATGGCTAATCTTCGAGGATATGCTTTTCCTTGTCTTTCTCGATGCGGTCAATCCTTTCACCGGTTGCATCGACTATCTTTTGTAATTCGTCATTAAATCTTTTCTCATCATCCTCACTGATCTCTTTAGCATCTTTCATACCTTTAACCATGTCACGGTATTCGCGGCGTACGTTGCGAACGTTGGTTTTCCTCTCTTCTGTGTACTTTTTCATAATTTTGATGATTTCCAGGCGCCGCTGCTGATCCAGAGGTGGAATAGGCAATTTGATAACCTTACCATCGGAAACGGGATTGATGTTGAGATTGGCGGCACGAATGGCTTTATCGACTTCGTTGATTATTTTGCTGTCCCAGGGCTGGATGATGATCAGATTGGCTTCGGGAACTCCCAGGGTGGCCAGCTGATTGATCGGCGTAGGTACACCGTAATAATCGATCAGAATGCCGTCCAGAATTGAAACCGAAGCTCGGCCAGTACGGAATTTGGATATCTGTTTCTTGAAATCTTCTTCCACTTTCTGGCAATCATTTTTGGCTTCATCCAGGGTTTCTTTAATCATTTCATTCTCCCTTTAAATTGATTAAAGTTCCGATATTGTCAGTAGTGATAGCTTTCTTAATATTGCCTTTCCGGGCAATATTGAAAATCTTGATAATCAGCTGATTGTCTTTGCTCAGTGAGATTGCCGTGCTGTCCATGATTTTCAGTTCCTTGGCCAGAACCTCAGCATAAGAGATATGACTGAATTTGGTAGCATTCTTAACTTTCTTCGGGTCGGCCGAAAAAACGCCTTCCACCTTGGTGGCTTTCAATAAAATATCGGCCTTGATTTCAATGGCTCGCAAAGCGGCGGCCGTGTCGGTGGTGAAAAAGGGATTGCCGGTTCCGGCGGCAAAAATAACTACCCGGCCTTTTTCCAAATGGCGGATCGCCCGGCGCGGAATGAAAGGTTCGGAGATTTGTTTGACTTCTAAAGCCGATATCAATCGGGTGTGCAGGCCCTTTTTCTCAAGAGCGTTTTGCAACGCGATGCCATTGATCATAGTGGCCAGCATGCCCATGTAATCTGCTGAAGCACGGTCAATACCCAACTCAGCAGCCTGCACGCCGCGGAAAAAATTACCACCGCCGGTAACGATGGCGATTTCCACTCCCAAATCATGAACTTCTTTGATTTCGGAAGCGATCGCACTGATGATGTCGTGGCTGATACTGAAGGAATCTTCACCATGCAATGCTTCGCCGCTCAGTTTTAAAAGAATTCGTTTGTACTTGGCTTGGCTGGGAGCCATTTTAAAATTCTTCGCCTGCCTGGTAACGGACGAATCTTTTAACAATGATGTTTTCACCGGTTTTATGAATTTTTTCAGCAATCAGTTTTTCAATGGTCAGGCTGTCATCTTTAAAAAAAGATTGCTGCAGTAGGCAGGCATCAGCGTAAAACTTGCTTAATTTACCTTCAACAATTTTTTCGATAATATTGGCCGGCTTGCCGCTGCTTTTCAACTGCTCGCGATAAATTTCTTTTTCCTTTTCCAAAACAGCGGCCGGAATATCCTTTTCAGCAATAAAACGGGGATTCATGGCCGCGATTTGCATGGCGATATCTTTGATCAATTGCAGGAAATCTTCGTTCTTGGCCACAAAATCGGTTTCGCAGCCCAATTCCAACAGCACGCCGATTTTGCCTTTCATGTGGATATAGGAACCTATCGCGCCCTGATTGGTCACTCGCGATGATTTGGCTTTCGCTTTTTCAAAACCTTTCTTGCGCAGGATTTCTGCGGCTTTGGTCAGATCGCCGCCCGATTCCTCAACGGCTTTCTTACACTCCAGTATACTGATTCCAGTCTGTTCCCTTAATTTTTTAACCAACTCCATGTCCAGAGCCATTTCAAATCTCCTTTTCCACGCTTTCAGCAGTAGCTGCTGCGGCGGCGTCGGCTGCGGCTTTTTCCGCAACCAGCTGCTGGGCATTGGCCGATTCTACTAATTTGCGGTTCCGACCTTCCGTAACCGCTTCTCCGAATTTGCTGATGAACAGCCGGATCGAGCGGATGGCGTCGTCATTGCCCGGAACCGGAAATGGGACATCCTCGGGATTAGCGTTGGTGTCGACCACGGCCACAATGGGGATGTTCATGCGCTTGGCTTCTTTGATGGCTATATCCTCAAAGTTGGAATCGATAACAATGACCACGCCTGGCAGGATGGTCATTTTGCGGATTCCCCACAGGCTGCGGTACAGTTTTTTATATACTTTTTCCAGCCGCGATTGTTCTTTCTTGGGCTTGACTTCCCAGCGGCCGTCTTTCTTCATTTCATCGAGCTCCAACAGCCGGTCGATGCTTTTTTTGATCATCGCAAAATTGGTTAGCAAACCGCCCAGCCAGCGTTTATTCACATAATGCATGCCGGTTGCTTCGGCGATTTCCTCAATGATCGATTGAGCCTGCTTCTTGGTACCGACGACTAGGACTTCCTTGCCAGCCGTAACCGTGTCGGCGATGAACTGCAACGACGTCTTGAACATTTCGATTGAAGTCTGCAAGTCTATGATATATATCCCGTTTTTCTTGCCGAAGATATACGGCTTCATTTTGGGATTCCAACGCCGAACCTGATGGCCAAAATGAACGCCCGCTTCCAACATTTCCCGCATATTGATCTGAACCATAACCGCCTCCTAGCGCTTGTGATACTGGGTAGCCTTTCTGGCTTTGAGCAGGCCGTATTTCCGCCGCTCTTTTTCCCGAGCATCTCTGGTTAATAAACCTGATTTTTTTAATGGCGGCCTGAGTTCCGAATTGAATTCCAGCAACGCCCTGGCAATGCCCAGACGAATAGCCCCGGCCTGTCCGGAAACACTGCCACCTTCAATATCGATAAAAAAATCGAAGCTATTCATTGTGTTGGTCACAGTCAACGGTTTAAAAATGGTGAGTTTATGGATTTTCAATGGGAAATAATCGTTAAACACACGGCTGCGCTTGTTGACAGTCAAGGTAAAATTACCATTGCCAGGCCGCAAATAAACCCTGGCGATACTGGTTTTTCGTCTTCCCGTTCCGTAATATTGCACGATACTCAATTTATTCCTCCTATATTTTCAACAATTCAGGCTTCTGCGCGGCATGATGGTGCTTGTCGTCAGGATAAACTTTCAGCTTGGTCAGCAGCTTGTAGCTCAGCTTGTTTTTGGGCAACATGCCTTTGACCGCATGCAAAACCACCCGTTCCGGATGAGTAGCCAGCATGCGTTGGTAGGTAATCTCCTTCAAACCACCGCGGTATCCAGAATGCCGGTAGTATAGCTTTTGCTCTTCTTTTCCACCAGTCAATTTCACTTTCTTGGCGTTGATGACAATTACAAAATCGCCGCAGTCAAAAAAAGGAGTATAGTATGGGTGGTCCTTGCCGCGTAAAATATCGGAAATCTTTGTGGCCAGACGTCCCAGCACCAGGTCGCTGGCGTCAACCAGCCACCATTTTCTTTCAATGCCTTTTTTTTCAGGCAAATACGTCACATTGCTTTTGTTCAATTTCATTTGCAACCTCGTTGGAGTTGGAAAGGTTATAATTTATAGTATTTTTGAATTATTGTCAAGATTTTTCCAAAAAAATATGCAATAAAAGCAATTTTTATTTAAAAATAGCATACCCAAAACTAGAAAATATCCCGGTTTTCAAAACTGAAATTAGACAATACCCGGCAATTTATACGAAAAACAGTTGCTTTAAATGACAAAATTTGTTATATTATAAACCAATGAGATTAAATAAACAGCAAATCGAGCACTTGGCTTTTCATATAGTTAAAAAACTGCTCAAAGAAAATTTGCTGCTGGTCGAAAATAGAGATAAAATAGCCGTAGATGTTCAGAATATCATCTCCACCGAACTCGAAAAGGAAGATATGCTGGACGAAAAAGTCAAAGAAATCCTGAAAGAAAAGCTAAACGAAATCAGAAATTCCAATATCGATTACTACGAAATGTTCCGCATGATTAAAAGCAAGCTGGCCGAACAGGAGAACATCGTCCTGTAATCCTTTTCGAACATTTCCATTTTAAAGACATTTATATTTTAAAAGGGTTAATTGAATTTTTTGTATAACAATGTTATACTATTAAAAAAGGAGATTAAAATGCCGCTGGTTGCAATAAGAATCAATGAAGAGACAAACAAAAGGATTGATGATATTTCAAAAAAAATTGAAAGATCGAAAAGCTTTATCATACGCAAAGGAATTGAATCCTTCCTGGAAGAATTGGAAGACGCACAGGACGCCTTGCACATCCTGAATGATCCGACAACCAAATGGCTTGACTATGACGAAGCAAAAAAAAAGCTTAATATCAATTAAAATTAGCGGCAATGCTTTAAAATTCATTGAAAGGTTAAATAAAGTTGACCGGATCAAAATAGATAGAGCAATTGAAAAAATCAGAGAAGACCCTTTATTTGGTAAACCGCTCACCGGCGTAAAAGAATTAAGAAGAATCAGGACGGGAAATTACCGGGTGATTTATACTTATCGTAAAGATGAACTGCTGCTCTTGGTGGTAAAGATCGGCCACCGCAAAGACGTATACAACGACTTAAATAAAATCAATATTAAATCTTAGTTCCGCTTGCAACCTTTTCCCCTGCCAATTTCTCATATTAATATCTTCAATTAATTGTCTCATATTTCTTAGTAAACAAATTCACTTTTTCACAGTCCGTCCCCATTGTCTTTCCTAACAGCTTCTTTACCAACTCCGGGATGCAGCGTCCGGTAATCGATAATAGACCGCTCGATCAACGGGTTAACGATTCTCTGCCGTCGCTTCTTAGGTGCCCGGCTGCCTGGCGCCAGGGCAGTTACCATTCCACCACTTTTACGTAACTTCTTCTTCCAGGAAAATAACGTTGATCGGGACACTTGAAACGCATCCAAAGCTGCTGCTATCCCATACAACTTAGAAAACGCAATCGCTCGCAATCTCTTCTCGATCTCTGCCTTTTCCGGATGATCGCCTATCTCTTGTATCTGCATCATCCGGTAATTATAACTGTAATGCCCTCTAAATAAATTAAATACTTTCATAACGGACTCCCTGGCATCGCGGCCTTTCTAACTCACTTCGTGAGTTATCTAAGAGTCCAATATGTATCTGAACTTCTGCAGTCCGTCCCGCATGCCTTTGCTGTTGCCACTCTCACCGCACTTGTTTCCATGATATTGACCTTGTCTAGTCAAACATTGGCAAAGTAACGCTTTAAATGGACTCCAGCGAAATGGCCGGGGGCGGGTGTCCTGTTAGTATTTACTTCTGTGTAGAGATAAAAATAGCATAAATAGTTGCTGCTGCGTAAATGACAGTTGCGGCTGTAAGAATTAAATTTAGCCAAAAAACTTTCGCTGCGAGTTTATTGTTTGAATTCGCACTAATTTCTACCGTTTGCTTGAGTGAATCGACCGTTTTGTTGAGAGAACCGAGAGCCGTTTCAATGTCTTCGGTACAACGAACAAAGATTCCCATTTTTTGTAATTCGTGAACGGGCGAACCTACTTCAGCAGTTCCCACAAGATTATCTAAAATATCTTCTTTGTTTTTACCTTTTATATAGTGTGCATTTTCCATGATTAAAACCTCCTAACAGCAATATCTTTTTTATGGCTTCTACATTTACTACATAAATTTCCAGCCAAAAGCATTTTGGTATGACAATTTTTGCATTCCCACAAACCATTTTCGATTTTAATTATTTCATTCAATGGCGGTTCAATTTCTACTGCTGGAATATCGGATTGACAATGTTTGCACTTGATAGCACTTTTTAATACTGGCTCTTTACAAAAAGGACATGGCCTTTCCTGTTCTTTTCTACTTTCAAGTTCAACGTTTTTTGATGTGTTTTTGCCAACTGCAAACATAACCAAACCTATTAATATACAAAACAAGCCAGCAGGCCAATAAAGAAATAATAATACTAATCCAAGAATCGCTAAAAACTTTCCAAGTGTTCTCATTATTTCATCCCTCCCTTTATAATGAATAAATGGTATCACTTAGGTTTTTTTTGTCAATTTGAAAATCTTGTAAAAAAATGCTACACTATGATACATGAGAACAGGTAAAAATATCTTGCGTTACAAATTAGGCATATTGAAGCAAAAACCGTGCCAAGCCTGCGTCTCTTTTGCGTATACAAATAGCCACGAAACCCCTGTATTTCCGAGCCTCTCCAAGGTCGTCCTATGAGCTTGAAGTTGTCGAAAAATCGGGTGAATTATCTGACCAAGCTGATCGTCGACTTCATAGAAACAAGTGATGAAGTCGATTACAGTGACGATATCGGTAATATCCGCTTTAAAATCTACAATTTCATTCTGGATGAATTGAAAATGTTTGAAGACATTGAAACCGCAGCCCGGGACAAGATCATATCCCAGAAAAAAAATATTCCCGAAGGCTCGCGCGAGTGGGAAATTTTGTTCCGCAAATATACCGGCGAGCAATTGGACAAGCTGGGCCGGCTCTGGGATTAGAGATTACAAACGATCTTCCGTGATGCGTAATGCGTGATGCGTTATGAGAAACAGCAATAGTACGAAAATATTTGTGATCTCTTTTCTTTCACATCACGCATTCCGGAGTCCTGCAAGTTCGTTCACGCATTACGATTCTGTTTTGGTCATTTGCATGTGGAGGCAACCACAATGAAACTCGAAGCGAAGATCGATTGGCAGCAAGGCCTTGTCTTTCAAGCCCATCTGGACGGTTTCGATTTTGTCATCGACGGCACACCCGAAGCCGGGGGCAAGAACCTGGGCCCTCGCCCCAAGGGCCTGACTCTGGTATCCCTGCTCGGCTGCACGGGAATGGATGTCATTTCCATCCTGGGCAAAATGAAGGTCAAGGTCGATAAATTCGAAGTGGCCGCTGAAGCGATACTGGCCGAAGAACATCCGAAAAAATTCATGGCCATAAAAGTCATTTACACTTTTACCGGCCCGGGACTGGCCACGGAACCCCTGCGCAAAGCCATCGCCCTTTCGGAAGACAAGTACTGTGGAGTCAGGGCCACCCTCACGCCGACCGTAACCATCAGTCATGAAATAATTCTAAACGGAGAACATCTCGCCGGATAATGGCCACCCCTACCAAACCGCTGCAAATTCTGCTGGCCATCAAAGAATTCATCACTCCCCTTTCACCCCCGGTATTTGCCCTGGAAAAGAGCAATCGCTCTACCCCTTTCAAAATCCTCGTTTCGGTGTTGCTGAGTTCGCGCACCAAGGACACGGTAACTGAGCAGGCCTCGACCCGGCTTTTTACAACAGCAGACACACCTGGGAAAATGCTGCAACTGACAGCTGCTCAGGTCGGCTGCCTGATCTATCCGGTGGGTTTTTTCCGAACCAAAGCAAAAAACATACTTAAAATATCTGCCATCCTGAACCAGAACAAAAATTTCCCGGCCACTTTGGCTGAACTGCTGGAACTGCCTGGCATCGGCCGCAAAACCGCTAACCTGGTGCTGGCCTTGGCCTTTGACATTCCGGCCATTGCCGTGGATACCCATGTTTTCCGCATATCACGGCGGTTGGGTTGGGCCAGCGGCCGGACAGCCGAAGCGGTTGAACTGGAATTGCAAAAAGTTTTCCCCCGCCCGCAATGGCCGCAGGTCAACCAGGTTCTGGTGGGATTCGGCCAGACCATCTGCCGACCCATAAGCCCAAAATGCGCAGAGTGTGTGTTGAAGCTCGAGTGTCCGTCGGCAGAAACAAGTAAAAAGGTAAAAGGTAAAAGTAAAAAGTGAAGAAAAGAAAATCGAATTAATTTCCCCCCTTACCCAAGGGGGGATAAAGGGGGGATTTGAGTATCTCGGAATAAGCAAATATCTGGCCGAAATTCGTATCCCCCCGGCTACGCCACCCCCCTTAATAAAGGGGGTTAAAAATGAAAATCAATCGGAAATTTATATTTCTTGAAAATGTCTCTTTTCTTAACTTTTTCCTTTTTACTTTTTACTTTTTACTTTAGGATTTAGCTTTAAGAAAAGTGTCTTTTATAAGGTTGACCATCTTGGCGTTGTCGGTATGACCGGTTTTCTGGGCGGTGATTTTCCCCTGGATTGGTCGACCCAGCAGGTAAAAATCGCCAATAATATCCAGAATTTTATGACGGGCCAATTCTTCGGGAAAACGTAAGGTCGTGTTAATGATTTTGTCCTTGTCAATCAGAATGAAATTGTTCATCCTGCCCCCTTCAGCCAACCCCATATCACTGAGCTTGTTGAAATCATCAACGAACCCATAGGTCCGAGCCGGAGCAATTTCGCGTTGAAAATCCTCGCCGGAACGCATGACGAATTCATAACTCTGCCGGCCAAGCGGTTCGGGGTAAATACAGGTGTAGTTGACTGTAAAAACATCGCAGGGTTCGATTTTAATAAACTTGCCGGTGGCTGATTCATCGCCGATGAGCAATGTTTTACTGATAACAATATCGGGGATGTCTTCATCCTGCTCAACGATCCCACATTCCTTGATAAATTCACACAAATTTATGGCCGAACCGTCATCAATCGGCACTTCTTTGTTGATTTTAATGGCCAGGTTGGTGATCTGGAAAGCGTGGAGCACGGCCATAAAATGCTCAATGGTCCTGGCTTCCAGGTCATCTTTTTTAATCGATGTAGCATAACCGCTGTTATTGAGATATTCGATGCGGGCCGGGATATAACCCTCTTTGGAAATATTTTCAAAGCGGATGCCCTTGCCTGCCGGCAGTGGTTTGATGACCATGCCGGTTTTTTCTCCCGAATGGAGACCGATGCCATAAATGATGTTGCTCATAACCACCGATTTCTGCTTGTGAAGATACTGCGGATCACCGGTTTCAAATTCTAAAGTCGCGGTGCTTTCGCGGAGCAGTTTCTTTTTTTCATCGTTGCCGGCTAATTCATCTTCATGGCCGAGGATAGTTTTCAGTATCATGTTTTCGTCGCGAACCTGGCGATACTCAAGGCCCCGCTTCAGCACGAAAATCACTTTATCCAGACTGAGCGGTTTTTCCAGAAAATCATAGGCACCTGCTTTCAGTGCTGATACCGCAGCTGAAACCGAGCCGTGCCCCGAAATCATGATGATGATCTGCAAGGGATCTATGGCCAAAATATGCTTAATTACTTCCAGACCGTCCATTCCCGGCAGCCAAATGTCCAGGAAAATCGCATCCGGCTTGATATTCTTGAATTTTTCAATTCCTGCCTGGCCGTTATTGGCAAAATAAACCTGGTAACCTTCATCCTCCAGCACCGAGGCCAGCGAAACCTGAATGTTTTTTTCATCATCGACAATCAGTATCTTTTTCATTTTTGGTCCTTATTATATCGAAAAATCGAGCAAAATGGAAGGACCAAAAATGAAATCAAACTACGTAATGCGTGAACGAACTTGCAGAACTTCGTTATGCGTTATGTGAAAGAATGGAAATCTTTTCGATATATTGCTGCTTCGCATAACGCATTACCAACACTATGTTTTTGACAATTTTTATAAGTCGTCAAAAACATCTAGTGTTGGTATAGTCACACTGAATGGTTTCAGCGGCTTCCAAATTTGCTGAACCCATAGTGTGACTATACGCATAACACATCACGTAGAACTAGTTTGCTGCTTGTTTTTTTAAGCCATCTGCGCTATACTGCAGACAATGAATCCATATTTAATTTTCTTCTTGTCCTGGTTGGTCCCGGGGCTTGGTCACCTGCTGCAGAAAAAAACTGTCAAGGGCATTGTCTTTTTTTGCGGCATCCTGTCATTGCTGGTTATGGGGTTGCTGATGAATGGGAAATTCTACGACACCT